>Ga0187893_10000134_pt1 | contig 168889 bp, 156 predicted proteins | sample MA1701074metaG_FD_139574 | JGI IMG/M metagenome (GOLD analysis project Ga0187893, IMG submission 139574) | White microbial mat communities from a basaltic lava cave in the Kipuka Kanohina Cave System on the Island of Hawaii, USA - MA170107-4 metaG ...
ATCGATGAAGCCGTCGCCAAAACTAAACTGATGGGATATGGATGTACGCATGACCTTATGTGTACCACAAGTTGCTAGAGCTGACCGAGAAAAAAAGGACTTTTTCAGTGAGAACTAACTAATCATTACAAAAGTGAAATCAGCGGCATGAGAGAAAGCGAGCCTGAAGGCCGTAGACGCCTAAACGTGCGGGTTAGCACAGGCGCGAACTGTCTAGGCACCCGCCTAAAGGGGTCGGCGCGGCCGGCCTTCGAGGCGCCGACCTATCGGCTGCGGCCGGAAGGTTCGCTCCCTCGCATGTCAACATCTTAAATATATCTGCCAGGCTGGCCTTACTCCTTCAGCGAGACTTTAGAACCCGCGCGCAACTGAGGAGCGATTTTTCCTACGACTTTATCGCCTTCCCTCAATCCCTCCTTGATTTCAACGAGACTGCCGAATCGCTGTCCCGTGACCACGGAAACTTCTACCGCCCGCTGTTCTTGAATTTGAAATACAAAGTCCTGGCCGTTTTTGTTGCCTACCGCCGAACTGGGTATGGTCAACCGAGGCTTCATACCGGTTGTATCATCGCCGTAACCCTTGGCCAGAAAAGTAATCTTGGCGCTCATTTCGGGCAAAACGCGACGGTCGTATTTTTTAAACTCGATCTTGACCAGCACCGTCGCTTTGGCTCGATCCACCGTCGGTACGATCTTGCTGACCCATCCATGATAGCCGTGGTCCGGATAGGCATCCAATCTGATTTCACAGTTTTGACCGGACAACACCCGCGTGATATTGGCTTCGGAGACATCGGCCTCGACCTCCAGAGAAGACATATCGGCGATAGTTACAACCGCGCCTCTCGAGCCCGCCGCCCCTGCCAGAGGAGCGACGATCTCGCCGACATCCGCGTTTTTTTTCAAAACCGTGCCATCGAAGGGAGCCACGATCCTGGTGTTTTCCACCTCGACTTCCGCTTGTTTGACGGCAAATCTGGCCTCATCGATGGAAGCAATGACCCTTTTGTATTTTGCCTCGGCGCTGTCGTAATCTGAGGGTGGGATAAAACCCTTGGTCAGTAATATTTCCGTACGTTCCAGCGATCGTTTTGCCTCCTTGAGATCGGCCTCTGCAATCCTGAAATTTCCTTTAGCCCGCGCCAAGGCCGCCTGCACGTCGGTATCTTCGAGTCGCGCAATGATCTGGCCTTTTTTGACCTTGTCGCCTTCTTCGACCCCGAGATAAACCAATCGACCCGTTCCTTTGGAGGCCACGGCGGCCTTGCGACGCGCCGCCACATAGCCGCTGGCCGTGAGAACCGAACTTGCCTGCGCCGGCGAGGTGAGGGAGGCGGTAACCAGTTGCACTTCGACGCCAGGATAAAAATGCCCTCTGAAAAACCAAAGAGCGCCGATAAAAATAGCGCTTAACACCAAGCAGTAAATGATCCTGCGTATCCACCTGAGCTTTCTCGATGAGCCCAACCCCCGTGGGGAGCGGTCGATTCTTAACGATGCCAGATCGACGTTCTTGGATGCCATGAACTTTCAACCTTAGTAAGACTGTCTTGCCTAATGTTACATGGAACTGCGGGTAAAAAAAAAGGAGCAACCCGACTCGTTGCTCCATTGGTCTATGGATGAGCTATGCCGCCACTAGCGATGGCGTCGGCTTGCGCTAAAGTCGATATTGCGGAGCATCACAGGGGTTCGGGCGCCCATTGAATTTGACGAGATCAACGAACGTAAATGCGGACAGAATCCTCTTCCAGCCTCAACCCGCGAGTAATCAGACTCACGATGCTGCGAACGTTGCGTCCCGCATCTTCGAGGTCGCTCAAGGGCAAACCGTCGCTGAGATATCTTCCGATAAGTTTTACTTCTCCAACGGTTACGACATGGAGATACTCCGGATTGTCCTCTTTAAAGTAGCGTTCGGTACCTGGTGCAGGGCTATCGAGTCCGTTTTGCAGTTCCTTCGAGATCTTCATCCCCACAAAGAGCCGTCTATCGGATTCCGCCATGTAGTTCCCCTCTACGCTCCCCTATAACTACGATCTCAAGCCACAAGCGTACTGTCGAGCAAGGACCCGGACAAGCAAAATAGCGGTTTACCTTCTTAATAGCAAATCCAGGTTTTCAACGGCGCTATTTTCGACCGCCATGGTTCACGGTTCAGTAGAGCGAAAACCGCTTTCGTGTGATGCGTGCCGGCCATGCGCTCCTCCCATGATCGCTCAGAATCGCCATCAGCCGGCGTGCCCCGATGCGATGTCAACGGTCTGCTTCCCGCGGCAGATGATGGTGCTGGGCGGCTTGAAATAGCGGCTCGAATGCTGATAAGCCCAACGTAATTTAGCTGCGGGTTCAGCGGAGGGCCCATGCAATTTTGTCGACTTTATACGGGTAATGATGGGAAATCACATTTCGAAGAATTGGCTCAAGACGAAGGGGCGCGGTGTTTCTTGACCTCAATTGCGGTGAAGGCGCTAGTTTTTAAGAACGATATGAATCGTGGTGACCTGCACGGCTGGCACAACGCGCCGCGCCGCCAATGGTGCATCACACTTTCCGGTCAGGTCGCTATCGGCATTGGCGACGGGACGGTCAGAACCTTTGAGGCGGGGGATGTGTTTTTAGCCGAAGACGTTACCGGCCAGGGACATACCGCGGTGCCGCGGGATTGGATTCGCGCGTTCGTGCACCTATAAATATCGACTCCGTCCTTCGCGAAACTGAATCGCCTTGACGTTTAGTGAATCTTCCTCATGGCTTGTCAAATCGGCCGAGCTGGATTATGGGATAGGTTGGTCAGTTTGACATTTGTCTTGCACGCTCGATGGAGATTGTCCATGACGCGAATTCTCAAGCTTCGTGCCATTTTTTTAGTGAGCCTGTTTTTGTCATTCCCTTGGCACTCCTGGGGGCAAGACAAAATACGAGTCGGTCTTAGCGCCATCAGCGCGACCTCAGGCAGTATCTGGGTCGCCGAAGAAAAGGGGCTATACAGGAAACATGGCCTCGAAGTCGAGGTGATTGTTATCGGTGGCGGAGCCTCGCGCGTGGTGAGCTCCCTTCTCGCCGGCGAGATTCAATTTTCCCTCGGCGGCGGCGACGCGGTCATTCGCGCCGCCCTGAGAGGCGCCGACACGGTGCTTGCCGCTTCGCCTTTAAAAACGGGCCTGCAGCGCCTGATGACGCGGGCCGATATAAAATCTCCGGCGGACCTCAGAGGCAAAAGAGTCGGTATTACCCGCTTTGGGTCGGCGTCCCATTGGGTGCTACAACTCTTTTTGCGCAAATGGGGCATGCGCACAGATGATGTCCAGACCTTGCAACTGGGGTCATCGCCGGCGATGCTGGCGACGCTGGACAAAGGCGGAATCGACGGGGCGGTATTTACCATTCCGACGTTTTTCCTGGCCGAGGATCGCGGCTACCGCACCCTCGCCGATCCGGTGGAAATGGATATTTATTACCTGCAAAATTCCATCGATTCGACAAAGTCGTACCTACGGCAAAAGCGGGATCCATCGTTGCGCTTCCTCAAGGCCCTGGTTGAAGGAATCGCCTACTTCAAAAAAAATAGAAAGGATAGCCTCGCCGTATTGCAAAAAAAGTTGCGTATCCAATCGGCTCAGGAAAGGGATATCAAGTATCTCGAAGCGTCCTATGCTCTGCTGGCAAATAAATTCTACAATCCAGCTCCCTACGCCGATCCGAGAGCCATCGAAACGACGCTGGAATTTATCTCCGCCGAGGAGCCCAAGGCCAGAGGCGCCGATGCCAAGCAATTTATCGACGATAGTCTCTTGCGGGAGATCGAAGCCGGCGGGTTCATTAAATCGTTGTACCAGAATTAGCAACCCCCATGGCAGCCTACCAAGAGATCCTGTACGAGAAACAGCGTGGCGGCGTGCTGATCACGATGAACCGCCCCGAAACGCTAAACGCGATCACGCGTAGCATGCTCAAGGAGCTGCACCAGGCCCTGGAAGAAGCCGAAGCCGATCCTGAGATTCGAGCCATCGTCCTGACGGGAGCGGGCCGCGCCTTTAGCTCGGGTTTCGACCAAAGAACCACCAGCGGGCGGCGCCGGGACATGCAATGGCCCCAGGGAATGCCCACCAACATGAGCACGGCGGACCTACTGAACTACTGGCGTGTCGATGACGCCAAACTGTTGCATATCTTCGAGCTGACCAAACCCGTCATCGGCGCCGTGCGGGGCTGGGCAATGGGAGGCGGCTGTTGGCTCGCGCTGTTCACCCACATCACCATCGCAGCCGAGGATGCCGTGTTCGCCCAGCCGGAAGTGCGTCATGGATCCAATACCAGTTTCATGTGGACCTTACTGGCCGGATTTAAAAATGCCCTGCGCTACAGCCTCGTCGGCGATCATATTGATGCCCAGGAGGCGCTGCGTATCGGTTTGATCAATCAGGTCGTGCCCGTGGACCGACTCATCGAAGAATGCCTTTTGCTCGTCGAGCGCATCGCGCAAGTACCGCCAGAAACGGTCAAGATAAATCTCGCCATCGCCACCATGGGACTGCAGATGATGGGATTTCGTGACGCCCTGATGCTCGACTCCGAGTTGTCGGTGGCTGCCCACATGATGCTGCGCGAAGAATTTCGCCGGCCGCTGGACGAGGCCCGGGCCACGCAAGGCACGAAAGCATACCTCCAGCTGCGCGATGGGCCGTTCCAACCGGAACCCTTTGGACCGCGGGGAAAAAAGCGGGATTAGCCAATGGCAATGTGGCGTGATCTCAAGCCGCTCATGGAGCCGCGCACGGTGGCGGTCGTCGGGGTTTCGCAACGAGCCCCCTCCGCCGCCCTGGCGCGCGAGCCCAGAGGAAACCGGGTCGTGCGTAATTTGAGAAATTTCGGCTATTCCGGAAAAATCATCGCGGTTAACCCCAAGTACAGCGAAGTAATGGATTGTCCATGCTATCCGGACATTGCCGCCATACCCGAGCCGGTGGATTGCGTGGTGTTGGCCGTACCGAGCCGCTTCGTTCCCGATCTACTGGAAGGATCTGCAAACGCCGGCGTACGCGCCGGGGTCGTATTTGCCGCCGGCTTCGCCGAGAGCGGCGCCGCGGGAAAGGAGCGACAACTGCGCCTCGAAGCGCTCTCGCGGGAGCACGGTTTTCTCATCTGTGGTCCCAACTGCTACGGCATCCTGAACGTTTTTGGCAAGGCTCCCCTCTTCGCCTCGACCATTCCTCCAGGCTTTCTTCCCGGCCCCGTGGCCCTGGTTTCCCAGAGCGGCGGTCTCAGCACCACCCTGGCGAACGCATTAATGCTGAATCGCCGCGTCGGTCTGAGTTACATCGTCTCCTGTGGCAATCAAGCGGGCGTCACCATCGAAGAGTATTTGAATTACTTCGTCGAAGACCCAAACACGCGGGTGTTGGCGGCCTTCGTGGAGGGATTCAAGCAACCTCAACTGCTCCTCGCCGCGGCGCGCAAAGCCTTGAGCATGAATAAACCGTTGATCATCTTGAAAGGCGGCCGATCCGAGGTTTCGCAGCGCGCTGCCGTCACCCACTCGGGCTCGCTCGCCGGAGCGGCCGAGGTGATCGACGCCGCCTTGCGCCAGTGCGGCATCGTTCAGGTGCGCAGCCTCAATGAATTGATCGACACTCTGAGCCTATTTTCCTGCGAGTCGTTCGTCGAGCGCTACAAAGGCGGCCGGCGCATCGGCGTGCTCAGCGGCTCGGGCGGGGAATGTACGCTGGTGGCCGATGCGGCGGTAGCCGTCGGACTGGAAGTCCCTGAGTTATCCGAATGCTCCAAGAGCCAGCTTGGCGACGTCTTGCCCGACTTCGGCAATCTGAATAATCCGCTGGACGGAACCGGAGCGATGTACGACGATGAGCGTATTTTTCCGCGCCTGCTCGGAGCGCTCATGGACGACCCCCGAATCGACATCGTCACCGTCAATCTGGAAGCCAACGACCCCAGACCTAAAGAACTGAAAAGCGGCAACCGCTTTGCACGCGCCATCGAAGAGGCGGCCCGTAATGGAACCAAACCGATGGCGATTTTCAGTTCCGTGGTCGGCGGACCGGTGGATCCGGAAATTCTTCTGCCCCTGCGGGCGGTGGGCGTCCCTTTGATGGAAGGCGCGGAATGCGCCATGAGCGCGCTGCACCATTTGAGCGAGTACCGCCGCTCCCGTGAATCACTATGCGAAGATCTCGAGCCGCGGGCTCCGTCGTCTTCGGTTGAATTTTCCCGGGCGGCGGGAGTGTTGCCGTCAGATTCCGCTTTCAGTTTGTTGGAATCCTTCGGTATCACCATCGCCAAGACGACTTTGGTACTGACCGCCGAAGATGCCGTGGCCGCCGCCGAACGCATTGGCTTTCCGGTTGCCGTGAAAATCGAGTCATTTGAAATCGCGCACAAAAGCGACATCGGCGGCGTCGTTTTGAATTTGACCGATGCCAACCAGGTGCGCGACGCATTCGATCGACTGAAGAATCAACTAGCGCAAAATCGCCCCGCTGCGCAGTTCTGTGGTGTTGTCGTGCAGCGCATGGCCGCCCCCGGAATCGAAATGATAGTCGGCATCAAGCGTGATCCGCTCTTCGGGCCGGTTGTCTTGTGCGGCTTGGGGGGCATTTACGTCGAATTGCTCAGGGACGTCGCCATCGGGATTCCGCCGCTGTCCCGAGATCAGGCGCGCCGGCTGGTGCGCGGCCTTAGAGGATGGCCGATTCTCGAGGGCTTAAGAGGCAAGCCGCCGGCCGATAGTGAAACGTTATGTCAAACCGTCGTCAAATTAGCCGACTTGGCTCTGGTGTTGGGCGAGAGCATCGTCGGCTTGGACATCAACCCTCTCATCGTTCATGAGCAAGGCGTCACCGCGGTTGACGCGCTGGTGCAATTACAGTGAGGCGATCCAATGAGCGAGTATAAAGAATTACTCTACGAGAAAAGGCGGGGTGGAGTGCTCTTGACTCTCAATCGCCCCGAAGCGATGAACGCCATCAGCCGCAATCTGATCAAGGAGCTGCACGAGGCGTTGGACGAAGTCGAGGCGGATCCGGAAATCCGCGCCGTGGTCATAACCGGCGCGGGGCGGGCCTTTTCCGCCGGCATGGATCAGGGACGCGCCACCGGGCGGCGTCGCGACCTGCATTGGCCCTATGGGATTCCCACGGGGCTCAGCGCCGCGGAGGTCATCGACTCCTGGCGCAGCGAGAGCCGTAATTTTCGCCGCCTCTGGGAGTTTGGCAAGCCGATCATCGGCGCCATCAACGGCTGGGCCATGGGGGCCGGCTCCTGGCTCGCGCTCTTCACGCATATTACCATCGCGTCCGAAAACGCCGTCTTTGCCCAGCCCGAGGTGCGTCACGGCTCCAACACGAGCTTCATGTGGACCCTGCTGGGAGGGTTCAAAAACGCTTTGCGCTACGGGCTGACCGGGGATCACATCGACGCCCGGGAGGCGTTGCGTATCGGGCTGGTGGTTAAAGTCGTCGCAGCGGAGCAACTTCTCGACGAATGTTTCGCCATTGTCGAACGCATCGCCCTGGTGCCCCCGGAGACGGTAAAAATCAACCTCCAAATTGCGACGATGGGCCTGGACATGATGGGGCTGCGCGACGCGCTGACGTTGGACAATCAGCTCTCCGCGCCGGCCCATGTGATGTTGCGCGAGGAACTGCGCCGTCCCCTGGACGAGGCACGGTTCAACGAGGGCATAAAAAAATATTTGATGCTGCGCGACGGCCCATTCCAGCCCGAGCCGTTCGGGCCACGGGCGCGGAAAAAAGATTAGGCACTGGGCAATAGGCACCAGGCACTAGGAGAGAACAAGATGGCAAATTATCAAGCCCTGCTCTACGAGAAACAGCGCAAGGGGGTTCTGATCACGCTCAATCGACCCAACGCGCTCAACGCCATGAATCAAGAGCTGATGGGCGAGCTGGACCAGGCGTTGGCCGAAGCCGAAACCGACGGCGAAATTCGCGCCGTCGTCATTAGCGGAGCGCAGGGCGCATTTTCCGTAGGAGAGGATCTCAACGATGAAGCGCCGGACACCGCGTGGCCCTACGGTATTCCTCAGGGCGCCTCCCTGGTCCATGTCTATAACCAATATCGCGATGCGGACCGCAAAGACATCCTCGGCCGCCAACTTTACCGCTGGCAATATCCCAAGCCGATTATCGGCGCAGTCAGCGGCTGGTGCCTGGGTGCGGCCTCCTGGTTGGCGCTCACCTGCCACCTGACCATTGCCGCCGACGACGCCGTGTTCGGACAACCCCAGGTGCGCCACGGCGCGAACACCGACTTTATCTGGGTTGCCTTGGCCGGGTTTAAAAACGCCTTGCGCTATTCATTGACCGGCGATCACATCGATGCACAAGAAGCTTTGCGTATCGGCCTGGTCAATCAAGTGGTGCCGCAAAACCAACTACTGGAAACTTGCTTCGCGTTCGTTGAGCGAGTAGCCCTCGTTCCCCCTGAGACGATCAAGATTAATTTGCATATCTCCACCATGGGATTGGAAATGATGGGGCTTCGCAAAGCCTGGACGCTCAACAGCGAGCTGGCCGCCATGGCGCAGTTGTCGAAGCGCGAGGCATTCAACCGCCGGCTCGAAGAGGCGAAGCAGAAAGGCGGCGTCGAGGCTTTTTTGCAGGCGCGGGACGGACCGTTCCAACCGGAGCCCTTCGGTCCACGAGCAAAAAAGTAATAGCATAAAGGTTCTTCAGAGTATTATGTGCGAAATCCGGCACTACTGATTTTGTATCCCAGATCTTTTGATTCACCACGAAGGTCGCGAAGGACACGAAGATCGGACAAAAGAGAGGGCATGGAATCTTAAAGAAAATTTTATTTCCTTCGTGCTCTTCGTGTGCTTCGTGGTGAAGGACTTCTCCAGAGTAATCCCAGTAGAGCCAAAATAAAAAGGCTGAAACGGAGGGAACACTATGAGTAACACAAGCACACAACTCGATCCGGAAAAACAACCCGCCCTCGTGCGCGTCGACATGTACGAAGCCTGGCGCAGTCGAGAAGGCGTTCCCCTGGTGGGCGGAATCTATATCAAGGATATGAAACAGGTTGAGGTGGGCCCTTGGCCCCGCAAGGGCGATGGTGTCAATGGCGCTCTTTGTTACCTCGACGGCGATGATGAGAGCGACGAACATATCGTCGAGCTCTCCCCCGGAAGTGCCACCGCGCCGCTGCGACATATGTACACCGAAGCCATCTACGTCGTCTCGGGACATGGCTCCACCTCGGTGTGGCGCGAGGAGGGAACGAAACAAACCTTTGAGTGGGGACCCGGTAGTTACTTCGTGCTGCCCACCAACGCATGGCACCAATTTTTCAACGCCAGTTTATCGCGCGCCGCACGCTGGTTTTCCGTAACCGACCTGCCTCAACTCCTGCGCCAATGGGCCAGCGAGGACTTCGTTTTCAACAATAACTATGATTTTCAAGACCGCTATCGCGGCGAGCCTGACTATTTTAGCGCAGAGGCCAAGCTATATCGTGGGCGCGTATGGGAGACCAATTTCATCCCTGACATAAAAAAATTGCCGCTCTACGAGTGGAAGAGCCGTGGCGGCGGCGGCAGCAATGCATTTATGGTGATGGGGGCCGGCATGATGGAGTCCCATGTGTCGCGGTTCGAATCGGGGTATTACAAGAAAAGCCACCGTCACGGGCCAGGGGCTCATCTCTACATCACCGAGGGTGAGGGTTATGTGCTGACGCAGCGGGACAACGAGCCGCGCATCCGCTGCGACTGGCAGGAAGGCAGCCTCTATCTGTCCGGCGCGGGCGCGGGGCTTTGGCTGCACCAGCATTTCAACGTGGGCGCCCGTCCGGCCACTTACCTGGTGCTGAATCAAGGCCTTTCCCGAAAATTCGCCGCCGACCGCTGGAAGGCCAAAGAGTCTACCGTGCTCCGCACGGGCGAGGTGAGCGGCAAAAAAGGCGGCCATCAGGTCGAATATGAGGACGAGGATCCGGAAATTCACCGCATCTTCGAGGACGAGCTCAACAAGCGCGGCATCACCTGCAAGATGAAAAACATGGTGCCCTGGTGCACCGGCGAAGCAGGAGCGGAAAGCGCGAAAGCGAACTTTCTCGACGAGCATGGCGCGATTGCCTGAATTGGGCTTTTAATGGAGCACTCAGGGTCAGCGGCACAATGGATTCGGTCTCTCAGACCTGGATCACCTGGTAAACTCGCGGTAATTGTTCCAATCGTTCAAGCCGCTCAAACCGTTCCAACCCCCACCTCTTTCCTCCCCCGCGACGCGGGGGAGGACCAAGGAGGGGGAATTGAACGGAGCGGAGCGGTGGAACGCTTTGAACGCTTGGAACTTCCTATCTAGCGATGCGAAGGAAACCATGCACGACATCCCGCACGATCACGATCACGACGCACACGAATCCGATGAAGAGGAAGAGCATCCCCTCTGGAAGTTAGATACCATTACGCTTACCAGCGTTGGTATCGACGTCGGCACCGCGACCTCGCAGATAATCTTCTCCCGATTAATATTGCGTCGGCTGGGACGCGAATTGTCGAGCCGCTTCGTCGTCGCCGAGCGCAGGACGCTTTATCTTTCGCCCGTCCATTTTACCCCCTATTCCGCCGTCCGCGATCGTATCGACGACCACGCTCTGGGCCATCTCGTCGATTCCGCTTACCAGGAAGCGGGGATCAGCCCGGAACATGTCGACACCGGCGCGATCATTCTCACTGGCGAGGCGATCCGCCGCGACAATGCGCGCGCCATCGCGGATCTTTTCGCCGCCCAGCGGGGAAATTTCGTTTGCGCCAGCGCTGGCCACAACTTCGAGGCACAGCTCTCGGCCCATGGTTCCGGCGCGGTAGCCCTTTCCGCCGAGCGCCAATGGCGCGTGCTCAACGTAGACATTGGCGGCGGTACCACCAAGCTGGCGGTAGCCGAAAGGGGGCGAGTCCTCAGTACTGCCGCCTTTCACATCGGCGGCCGGCTCCTCGCCACCGATGGCGCGGGACTCATCACGGTATTCGAGCCCGGCGGCCGAAGCTTGGCCCGCCAGGCAAATCTACAATTGCACCTTGGCGAAAAAGCGACCGAGCAGCAAATTGCTGCGCTGGCGCAGTATATGGCCGAAGCCGTGCTGGCTCTGACACAGGAAGAGAAGCCGGCGCCCGAATTCGAACCGCTCTGGCTGACATCCCCTTTGGGCAGCGCCCGGAGTTATGATGCGGTGGTCTTTTCAGGTGGTGTCGGCGAATATGTCTACGACAAGGAGCCGAAGTCCTTCGGCGACCTGGGCGCGCCTCTGGGCAGAGCGTTGCGCCAGCAGATTACCAAGGGTCGACTGTCCTGGCCTGTGGCTCCCGCCCGTGAGTGCATCCGCGCCACGGTCATGGGAGCCGCTCAACACACGATTCAGGTGAGCGGCAACACCATCCACCGCTCCAACGACAAGTTGCTGCCGCGAAAAAATTTGCAGGTGCTACGCCCCGCGGTCGACTTGAGCCATGATATCGACGCCAATGAAATCGCGCAGTCCATCAATGGCCACTTTCAGGCATTCGACCTGAAGGAGGGGGAAGCGGAGGTTGCGCTGGTTTTTCATTGGGCCGGGCCACCGGCGGCCGTTCGCATTGCCGCCTTCTGTCGCGGTTTGATGTCCGGGCTAACGGAGACGTTTAAGAAAAAACTCCCCCTCTATCTGGTTTTTGATCATGACCTGGCGGGGCTCGTGGGCAACATTCTCAAGCATGACTTCAGGGTTGAAAACGACATTCTGGCCATCGACGGCGTCACCCTTCACGACTTCGATTTCATCGATCTCGGCAACGTCCTCGAGCCATCGGGAACCGTACCGGTCACCATAAAGTCTTTAGTGTTTCAGTTTTAGGTTCTTCAGAGTTTTATCTGGGAAATCCGGCGACACTGAGCTAGCATGCCAGACGTTTTGGTTCACCGCGAAGAGCGCGAAGCAAACAAAGATCGGATAATAGAGATGTCATGGAAGCTAAAGGAAATGCTCTCTTCCATCGTGAACTTCGCGGTGCATACTTCACTCGAAATCATTGCCGCTACTTACAATGACTATCACTTTATCGCTTCCGTATTCTTGAGCTCTTTGATCCTCTCCAAACTTAATCCCAAAATCTCTCCGAAGACGTAATCATTATGCGCGCCGATCCACGGCGCCGGTTTGGCCGCGCTCGCTCCCGACAACGACGGAATACCAGGAAGGCCATGGTGCGCCATCCTGCCCCAAGGCTCCGCTTCCGTCTCGACGACGTGGCCGCGCGCACGCAAATGAATATCGTAGAAAAGATCCTCCCCGGACATTGGGATGCCGGCTGCGACCCCTGCTTCTTGAAGCAAGCGAAATACCTGACGTGTAGTGAATTTGCCTGTCCAGGTTGAAAGGTTTAGATCAAGCTCTTTGTGATGCTCTTTACGGCCCTTTTGGGTGGAGTACTTTTCATCCGCCGCCCATGACGCATCGCCCATCAGTCGCACCATGCTCTGCCATTCTTTGTCGGCGCCACAGGCGATGATAATCCAGTTGTCTTCACCCCGACAGGGATAACATCCGTAAGGCGCATAGCCCTCGCCCAAGATTTCCTTATAACCCATGGCGTCCCACTCATGGCCATTCACGGTGTAATCGAGAATCGCCGGGCCCATCATTGCGCCCTGCGCTTCCAGCATCGCCGCCTCGATGAACTGTCCCCTCCCGGTGCGCGCGTGATATTCGAGAGCGGCAAGAACGCCGAGGGTCATGGTGACGGCGCCTACGCGGTCGGGCCAGGCGATCTTGCAGCGGCTCTCCATCGGCGAATCGGGATAACCCCAAAGCCGCATAAGACCGGTGTATGCGAGCAATTGCCAACCCCACGCGACCCAAGACTTGAGAGGACCCGTGAGCCCCCATCCCGGCATCACCGCTTGAATGATTGCGGGATTGATACGTTGCAGCTCAGTGAAACTAAAACCGAGCCGCTCCAGCACACCGGAACTGAAGTTGTCCACGACTACGTGGGACTGGGCAACCAGTTGCTTAAAAAGCTCCTTGCCGTCGGGATGACGCAAGTTGATCGTGCACCCTAGTTTAGCGCGATTCATGTCGGCGTGAGCGGCTACCTCGCGATCCTTGCTTGGAATGGTCCCGGTTTCGATCTTGACCACCTCCATGCCAAAATAGCCGAGCATTTCTGTGCCCAACGGACCGGCAAATTGCTGTGTCAGATCGGCCATGCGCAATCCTTCAAGCATAGGGCCGCGCGCGCGCGCATCCCTCACGTTTGGCGGCGCAGCCTGCGGGGCCATGCGCTCCAATTCGGCAAGAATCTCCTGGCGATGCTGGCCCAGAAGCGGCGCGGGCCGCCGTATACTCATCGGTGTCAACGAAAGCCGTAGGGGAAATCCCGGTGCCAAGTACCGCCCGATAACGGGGTGCTCGATCTCTTGCAGCCACTGGCGCGAGCGATGCTGTTCGCATCGAACGAATTCACCCACCGTATTGAGCGGCGCCGCCGCCAGATGGCGCCGCTGCGCCTCGGTGGCAAACTCCTCGGCGCTGAATCGGCCAATAAAGTCGGCAAAAACTTGGGAAATTTTTTCAGCGTGGGCGTCGCGATACCTGGAATTTTCCCATTCGGCACCCGCCAGGTCCGAATCGCTCATCCAATTTTGCGCGAACTCCTTCCACATATGGGGCATGTTGGTAGTGAAATGAACGTAGCGCCCGTCCTTGCATCGATAGATGTTGGTGCCCGCGCCTCCGTAGTTTTTGCTCCCGGGGCGCCGCTCCAAGCGGTTTTCCCGGGTGTAGCGGGCGATCGAGCTGCTATTGGTAAAAGTCAAAGCCTCCTGGAGCGAAACATCGATGCGCTGACCCGAACCCGTGCATCCGGCGTGGCGCACGCCGGCGAGCCCTAAGGTCGCGGCGACACAGGCGACCACTTGATAGGCCAGATGGCTCGGCGCCGTGCAATGTCCCTTGGTGTCGTCGCCTTGGCCGAAAAGAAAACCGCCCGAGGCGTTGGCGATGGCGTCGCTGCCTTTGTAATGACGATAGAGACCCGTTCGCCCGAACGGCGTGAGTGAAACGATGACGAGACGGGAAAACGTTTGGGAAAAATTTTCATCCGTAAAGCCCAATGCTTCCAGATAACCGAGCGGCGTGGCTTCCACCAGCAGATTTACCGAGGCGAGCAGTTTTTCGAAGATCCGGCGGTCGGTGGCGCGATTTTTTAGATCGAGAACGATGCTACGCTTGTTGGTGTTGGCGTTGATGAAAGTCAGACTGCGCTCAGGATGCTCGATGCCCTGTGCAAAGGGCGGAAGCATGCGGTTGGGATCGCCGTGCGGCGGCTCGACCTTGATCACCTCGGCCCCGAGATCGGCGAGCAGGCGCGTCGCGTAGGAGGCTGGGATATCCCCCAGTTCGATGACCCGGAGGTGACTTAAGGCGCCGCTGTATTCTTTTTCCATCGCTCCGCACAAAGCCCATTGGCGATTCTTTATCGAGCCAAATCAACGACCACCCTTCCCCGAATCCCGCCCTTTAAAATCTGATCGATCCTCGGGATCAAATCTTCCAAGGAGCATTCCTCAATCAAGTCTCCCGATAAATCTATTTTCCAATCTCCTGCCAGCTTCTGCCATGCCATCGTTCGCGGGCGCATGGGAACATCCACCGAATTGACCCCTAAGAGACTCACGCCTCTGAGAATAAAGGGATAAACGCTGGTAACGAGATCGGCGGACATCGCATTGCCGCATGCCGCGACGAGACCGCCGTCTTTCGTCGTTTTGAGGGCCGACGCGAGAATGTTTCCTCCCACTGTGTCAACGACGCCGGCCCAGCGGCCTTTTTGCAGGGGTCTGCCCGAGTCGTCGTTCGCTTCCTCGCGTGTCATGATCGTCTTCGCGCCAAGCCGGGTGAGAAAAGCTGTCTCGTCGGCTTTGCCCGTGGCAGCGACGACATCGAATCCTAGCTTTGCCAGTATCCCCACCGCCACGCTCCCCACTCCCCCGGTGGCGCCCGTGACGAGCACCTCTCCCTGCTCCTTAGTCAGCCCGTTGGCAAACAGCCGCATCACGCAAAGCGCCGCGGTAAACCCCGCGGTGCCATACGCCATGCTGTCTCTCAACGAGAGACCTTGCGGTAACTTCACCGCCCAGCCGGAAGGCACGCTGATGTACTGCCCGAAACCGCCCGGCGTATTCATGCCGAGATCAAAACCCGTAAGAATGACCTGCTCCCCCACGCCAAACTGAGAGTTCGAACTGCGGGTGATCACACCCGCCGCGTCGATACCGGGAGTGTGGGGATATTTTCGCGTGACTCCTTTATTTCCCGAAGCGGACAGGGCGTCCTTGTAGTTTAGCGAGGAGTACTTGACTTCAATCAACAGCTCCCCCGCTGGCAAATCAGACAAGTTTACCTGCCTTACCTCTTTCTGAAACTTTTTGTCCGCCGTTTCCGCGACAACCATCGCTTTGAATGAATCTGGCAAAGGCATGGGATGGCTCCTCGTCTCTCGTAAAGTGTTTCTCAGCAAGCGAGTACCGGAGAAACGTTGAGGTGTCAAGTGAACAGGCGTGAGGTTGGAATACTTTTTCTTTGCGTCAGCCGGACTTCCCGCATCGCCAATCAAATCGTTCTCCGGCTCCGATCGTTGAAGCCCATGTCGCTTGCAATTGATATCGCAATCGTTGCATGCTCCGAGTAGAGGGAAATGTTATGGCGCAGGACGCATCAGCGGGTTTGGCAGGAGTCGTTGCCGGGCGCACGGCCGTCGCAACGGTAGAACAGCAGGGCACAGGACTCTTCTACCGGGGATACTCAATCTATGATCTTGCCGAGCAATCGACTTTCGAGGAAGTGGCCTACCTTCTCATCTATGGCCGGTTGCCCAGTCACAATGAATTGAGTAATTATAAAAAAACGTTGATGGGCCTGCGCGGGCTTCCGGCTCCGTTAAAAACCGTGCTGGAACAGATCCCCCCCGATACCCACCCCATGGATGTCCTGCGCACCGGCTGCTCGATGCTTGGGACTCTGGAGCCCGAAGGGCCGGGGCGTGATCAAATCGCCGTCGCCAATCGCTTGACCGCCTGTTTCGGCTCCATGCTGCTTTACTGGCACCACCATGTGAAAAACGGCAAAAAGATCGCCACCGAAACCGACGACGACAGCAGCGCCGGCCATTTCCTCCACATGTTACACCAGAAAAAGCCCGATGAGCTCCATCGCCGCGCCATCGATGTATCCCTCATCCTCTACGCCGAGCACGAATATAATGCCTCGACTTTCACCGCCCGCGTCATCACCGCCACCCTGCCCGACTTTTATTCCGCGGTCACCGGCGCTATCGGCGCCCTCAGGGGCCCTTTGCATGGCGGCGCCAATGAGGCGGCCATGGACCTGATTGCGCGCTTCGCCAACCCGGACGAAGCGGAAAAGGGGGTGCTGGGGTTGATGGCGGCCAAAGAGTTAATCATGGGCTTCGGCCACCGCGTCTATAAAATCTCTGATCCGCGTTCCGATGTGATCAAAGCTTGGTCGAAGAAGCTGGGGGCGGCTCAGGACGACACGCGGCTCTACCCCGTGTCGGAACGCATAGAGAGAATAATGCGACGCGAGAAGAAGCTGTTTCCCAATCTCGATTTTTACAGCGCTACCGCTTACCACTTTTGCGGCATTCCAACGCCGATGTTTACTCCGTTATTTGTCGTTTCGCGCATCACAGGCTGGGCAGCGCATATCATCGAACAGCGCTCCGACAACCGGCTCATTCGCCCCAACGCCGACTACATCGGGCCGGAACCGCGGCCCTATGTGCCCATTGCGAAACGCTAGGCTTCGACCGTGTAGTGTTTTCATGACGTTGAAAAAAAGTGGCATGAATCTTCCCATCCCGGGCATTCTGGTACAAGTGTTCGTGTTTCGTGTTCGTAACGAGCACGATCACGAGGCGCGAACGCGAAACCCGCGCAAAGCCACAAACCACTTCAGCCATCGCTGATGAACTGGGGCAATTTTATGAGCTCCAACATATCCAACGTCCGTCCGCCGCCGGACCCGCTGTTAGTCGACATTGCCGACTATGCGGCGAACTATGTTCCGAACAGCAAAGAAGCCCTCGATGCCGCGCGGTATTGCTTCATGGATGCTTTGGGCTGCGCCCTTCTTGCATTGCGCTATCCCGGATGCACCCAACATCTGGGTCCCGTCGTGCCTGGGGCAACGCTCGCCCGCGGCGCGCGCATACCAGGAACCGACTGGCAACTGGAACCCATACACGCTGCCTTTAACATCGGAACGATGATCCGCTGGTTGGACTTCAACGACACCTGGCTTGCGGCCGAATGGGGGCACCCCTCGGATAATCTGGGCGGTGTGCTCGCTTTGGCGGACTATCTAAACCGAGCGGAGCAAGGTTCGTTGAGAATTCGCGACCTTCTAGCGGCGATGATCAAAGCGCACGAGATTCAGGGAGTCCTCGCCCTGCAAAACAGCTTCAACCGCGTCGGCCTGGACCATGTTCTCCTTGTCCGGATTGCCACCGCCGCTGTGGCAACCGCAATGCTCGGCGGCAACCGCGAGCAGATCATAAACGCCGTAGCCAACGCCTTTGTCGATGGCGGCAGCCTCAGAATTTACCGCCATGCGCCCAATACCGGCCCGCGCAAATCCTGGGCGGCTGGCGACGCAACGAGCCGCGGCGTCCGCCTTGCGTTCATGGCGCGCCTGGAGGAAATGACTTACCCCTCGGCGCTTTCAGCAAAAGACTGGGGATTTCAGGATGCTTTGTTCTCCGGTAAAACCATTTCGCTGGCGCGACCCCTGGGTTCTTATGTAATGGAAAACATCCTCTTTAAAATTTCATTTCCCGCAGAGTTTCACGCCCAGACGGCGGTGGAGTGCGCCTTGGCGCTACACAACGACGTGAAGGATAGGTTAACTGAGATCGACAAGGTCATCATCATCACACAGGAGTCGGCCGTCCGCATCATCGATAAGCAAGGCTCTTTGCATAATCCCGCCGATCGCGACCACTGCTTGCAATACATGACCGCCATCGGCTTGATCTTCGGCGAACTCACGGCCGATCACTACGAGGACAAAATCGCTCGGGATCCCCGCATCGACGCATTGCGCGACAAAATGGCCGTCATCGAGGACGCCGGCTACTCGGAGGATTATCTCGATCCGGAAAAACGGTCCATCGCCAACGCCGTCCAGGTTTATTTTAAAGACGGCTCATGCACGGACAAAATTGTTGTCGAATACCCCATCGGTCACCGGCGGCGTCGCGCCGAAGGCATGCCATTGTTGGTCAAGAAGTTCGAGTCTAACTTGGCCACCCGATTGACGCCGACAGCGTGCCAAGCCGTTTTGGAACTCTGTCTCGACAGCGAGCGTTTGCTATCAACGCCGGTGGACAGGTTTATCGAACTTTTTGTTGTTAAATAGTCTAGCGTCTCGTGGCGAGCGTCTAGGGTTGAAAATCGAACACGAGACTCTAGACTCGAGACCCTGGACAAGAACCGTCACATTGAATGAGGTAGATCATGACGCCGCGAAAAGTTCTTCGAGAACTATTACAACGTGATAAATTGTTAGTCGCTCCCGGCTGTTTCGACGGCCTTTCGGCGCGACTGGTCGAGGAAGCGGGGTTCGAAGCCGCATATCTGAGCGGCGGCGCCGTAGCCCGTAGCATGGGAATACCGGATATCGGTCTGGTAACGATGTCGGAAGTCATCGAGAGAGCAAGTCAAGTGGTATCGGCGGTGACAATTCCAGTCATTGCCGACGCCGATACCGGCTACGGCAACGCGGTCAATCTGGTTCGCACCGTGCGCGAATACGAACGGGTGGGGGTCGCTGCGATCCACATCGAGGACCAGATCACCCCCAAACGCTGCGGCCATTTGGACGGGAAAGAAGTCGTCTCTCTGGCCGAAATGAAAAAAAAACTCGAAGCGGCTCTGGCGGCACGCACCGATCCTGATTTTTGTCTTATCGCTCGCACGGACTCCCGTGCCGTTCACGGTTTAGAGGACGCGATCCGCAGGGGAAAGGCGTTTGCCAAAATCGGCGCTGACGTAGTATTCGTCGAAGCCCCGCAATCCGAGGCTGAATTGGCGGAAATTCCACGGGCGATCTCCCATGTCCCGCTTCTAGTCAATGTGTTCAAAGGGGGTAAAACCCCGATGCTGCCGGTGGAGCGATTGCAGCAGATGGGATATCGAATCGCCATCTATCCGTCGGAAACGCAGCGGGCGGCTATCTATGCCATGCGCCAGGCGCTCAATCTCCTCAAAAGGGAGGGCACGACTGAACAAATGGACGAAGCGCTCACGACCTTTAAAGAGCGCGATAAAATCGTCGGCCTCGATGAGTGGCAAAAAATCGAGCGACAGTACATGGTCGCGGGCGACGAAAAAACCTAATTGTCACCAAAGTACCTCGTATTAAGCGCTAATCCGGCTTGACATTTTCTTTCCCGCTCGCGTAAGTTTGCTGTGTCATGATCCCTGACGGTGCTCCTGACATCATCCCGATACCCGCCGGTTTTTTCTGGATGGGGAGCGAGTATGGGCCGGAAAACGAGATGCCGCGTCACCGCGTCTGGCTGGATCGTTACGGCATCGGCAAATATCCGGTCACCAACAAGGATTTCCAAACCTTCGTCCAAGACTCTGGCTCGCCCGCCCCTTCGTTCTGGTCCGATCCGGTGTTCTCGCACCCCGAGCAACCTGTGGTGGGCGTCAGTTGGTACGACGCGACGGTTTACTGTGCATGGTTGCTTCAGTGCACAGGTAAACCTTTCCGCCTTCCCACCGAGGCCGAACGCGAGCGGGCGGCCCGCGGCGGCCGGGAACATGGGCTCTATCCCTGGGGAGACAAACCGCCGTCGGAAAGATCCGAGCTGGGATACGATACGGTAACGGGCGGGCCGCAAAGCGTGGGTACCAACGCCCCGAATGATTTCGGACTTCACGATATGAGCGAGGGGGTGCACGAGTGGTGCAGCGATTATTACGATCCCCATTATTACCTTTATGCGCCGGAGAAAAATCCCAAAGGCCCTCCATCCGGAGGGCGGCGGGCCTCCAGGGGGGGCTCATGGCGCCATCGAATTAAATTCAGTCGCTGTGCCGCACGAAGCTCCTTACCGCCGGACTTCAAGTATGCCGATTACGGCTTTCGCCTGGCGCTGACGCTTCTGTAGCGTCAGTTTGCAAATTTACAAAGGGGCTCATTGGTTAGCAGACATGCGGCAACCAAGGGGCGAGTCCTGGCAAGCGCGGCCACGCCGACGTGAAGCAAGCGGCCAGGCCCAAGCCGTTGGAATATTCGACCTTGGAGTGGATCGGGGGGCGGCCCCTGAGGCGCGGACCGATTGGCCGCGGTCGGAAGGACTTGCCCCTTGGGTTTTGCACAACACCATCGGTTAGGATACTTATGAACTCCTCAGTGTTTCACTCATAATCGATCACGACACAAAGGAGAAATGTTCATGGCTGGACCATCGTTTAACCTAATGGAAACGACAATTGAAGAAATTCACGCGGCCTATAAATCGGGTCAGCTCACGGCGCGTCGATTAGTCGAGATGTATCTCGCGCGCATCGATGCCTATGACAAAAAAGGCCCTGCCATCAACGCGATCATCACGCTCAATGCCAAGGCGCTTGAAGAAGCCGAACGGCTCGATGCCGCGTTCAAGGCATCTGGCTTCGTCGGCCCGCTGCACGGCATCCCTGTGGTCGTGAAGGACCAGGCCGATGCCCAGGGAATGCCGACGACGCTGGGCTCCCTGCTTTTCCAAAACTACTATCCTGACCGTGACTGCTTCGTCGTGCAAAAACTGAAAAACGCCGGGGCGATTATTATGGGAAAAACCACGCTCGGCGAATTGGGCGGCGGCGATACCCATGGCTCGCTCTTTGGCTCGACACGCAATCCCTACGATTTAGAACGTACGGTGGGCGGCTCTTCCGGCGGCTCCGCGGCTTGTGTGGCGGCGAATTTTTCCACTGTCGCCATCGCACAGGAAGGGTTAGCATCGATTCGCCGCCCTTCCACCTGGAATAGCATCGCTGGCATGCGCCCCACGGCCGGCCTCGTGAGTCGGGGCGGGGTCTATGCCGGATGGCCTTCCATTAACGGATCTTTAGGACCCATGGCGCGCACTGTCACGGACTTGGCTAAAGTCCTCGACGTGATTGTGGGTTACGACCCCGATGACCCCGTAACCGCAAGCGGCGTTGGCCATGAGCCAGAGAGTTACACGAGTTTTTTGGATAAAAACGGCTTGAAGGGATCTCGTCTGGGAATTTTACGCCAACCCATGGGCCACCATTCCGAGCCCGCCTCGGAGGATTTCAAAAAAATCAGCGAAGTCTTCGACAAAGCCGTGGCGGAGCTGCAAGCCGCAGGGGCTACCGTCATCGATCCCATCGTCATTCCAAATTTGCATGAACTGCTCGCCAAGCGCGCCGGCAGCTTTACCGATGAGGAGGAAGCGTTTAAGAGATACGTCGGCAGAAGCGCGAAACCTCCGTATGCTTCCCGCGCTGAAGCACAATCGTCGCCGGCATTCAGCAAAGTCGTGCGTCGCTCGCAAGAGCGCTGGAAGCGATCCCCTGACGACAGCGCCCATTACGCCTACTTGAAAGCGCGCGACGAGCTGATGTTCAACATGTTAAAAGTCATGGCCGATCATCATCTCGACGCCATCGTGCATAAAGCGGTAGAACACCAACCGACACTCATTAAGGACGGCATCAACCCGCCGTTCGTCGATCAAAAGGGGGCTCCCCATATCAACACTTTTCTTGTTTTCGTTCCCTCTATCGTAGTGCCTGCGGGATTCACGCGGGACAGTCTACCCGCTGGGATTACCTTCCTCGGACGTCCCTACGATGACGCTCGCATGATCAAGTTCGCCTATGCCTACGAGCAGGCAAGTGGCCATCGGCGGCCGCCGCCGAGCACCACGCCTCTTTGAGGCGGATCAAGAGATTGCGCGCCATGCCTCCCGTATTGAATTCCACCCATCGTCGGTCTATAGTTGGCATGCACTGACTGATATTCGAATGAGACGTTCGCTTTTCCTGTTGCTGGCTGGATTTGTAGCCTATACGAGTTTGTTCCAAAATGATTGGAGCGACTTTGGACAACCAAAGGTAGTCAATCCGAAAACCGTTATCCGGATAAGCATTGGCGCGCTGATCGACGGTAATGACAACGAACGCATTACGTCGCTTCTTACGTATGGCTCCCTACATCTAGCTTTTTATCCTTCCCTCGTCCCCGGCGCTTTTGACCACAGATTTCCGGCAGAACACCTCTCCTTCGGTCAGAAAATCTATTTACTTCACGGCGTCATGCTTATCTGATTTTCGCGCCTGCCCAACTCACCCGTTCGATCGCACAACCAGCGGGAAAGAGTGAAGCGGCTCAATTCCCAAGGGATCCACTAAAGGAAGTTTTTAAAGTTAACGCACCCAGTGCGTTACCAGGAGACAAAAATGGAAGATTTTCCCATCTGGCTTAAGTTTATTGTATACGGAACCGTAGGATTGACTGTTGTTTATACGGCCTGGGGTATCATCTCTTCGGTGCTGTCCAGTTGAAATAAGCACACCCTTTAAAGCCCACCCTGAAACAGTAGCGCCGCGAAAGGCGTTTCTTGGCCAAAGGTTGTCGGCATTAAGATCTTCAACGGTTTTGCGCGCGCCGCCCTTTTGCCAAGAGAGCCTTAGTGCGCCAATCGCTTCAAGTCACGCGCGAACCAGCGGCGGCTGCTCTTTTCCGCTCTAGCACAACTCAATTTTTAGTGTTAAACATGCGGCATTCTGTTGATTGTTTCCAGATAGGCTTATAATAAACGGCAGCGGTCAGGACCATTGCGACACCGCGCCTCCACAAGCCGGCGCTCAAACCGCTGCTGCAACCGCGCGCGATAATAGCAGAGAAACCAGTGGGCCAATGAAATTAAGCTATTATATTCTCAACACCTATGTTCCAGAGCTCGACGGCGACAGCGCTGATCTTTATGCTCATTGGCTGGAACAGATCGATGCCGCCGAGGATCTCGGTTTCGATTCCCTCTGGGCAACAGAGCACCACTTTCGCTTTTTCGGCGGCATGCTTCCCAATCCTCAGCTATTGCTTGCTGGCGCCGCCGGGCGAACCAAACGCATGCGCCTCGGCAGTGCCGTTTCTTTGATTCCCATGCACCATCCGCTGCGCATCGCCGAGGAATTTGCCATGGTGGACCTTCTCTCAGGGGGACGCCTGGACTTTGGCGCGGGGCGCGGCATGCATCCCCTCGAATACGCCGTCTTTAACGCCGATTGGAATACAGCCCAGCGGCGCCTACCGGAAGGGCTTGATATCATCATGCGGGCCTGGACCGAGGGCGAATTCGAATGGATCGGCGAGCACTATCGCTATCCTAAGTTAACCGTCTATCCCAAACCGCTGCAAAAACCCTACCCGCCGATCTACGTGACCGCGAACCGGGATCCTGAAAGCTTCGAGATGGTCGGCCGGCGCGGCCATCATTTGATGACCCTCCCATGGATATTTAACAACGAATTGCAGCGTACTCGTGTGGAACAATATTTCGACGCCCTGCGCTCGGTGGGGCATGTTCCGGAGACAAAAGAAGTCTTTGTCATGTATCCGGGGTATATTGGCGAGAGCGACGGGCAAGCTCGAATCGAGGTGCGCGAGCATTGGCATCGATGGCGCGAATTTGCCCTCGAAGCCATGGGTCTTGCCCCCGGCAAGGGTGAGGCCTACCACCGAGTCATACAACACCTGGACTACGATGCGATGGTCGGCGATAATCGGGGAGTTTTCGGTGGGCCCGACACATGCACACGGATATTGGAGCGCATCATCGAAATAATCCGCCCCACTCACATTGCGCTGGTGTTTCATTTCGGCGGGCTGAGTCAAGTTAATGTCCTTAAATCCATGGAACGCTTTTCCCGTTTCGTCATGCCCGCATTGCGCTAAAAAAATCCCGGCCTCCAATGGGTAAAATATTGATTCACCGGACTCGCCTTTACGTCTTCTGTCTGCTTACGGCGCTGGTTCTCCAGCAGGGCTGTAACAACCAGCCTGCTGGATCGCCACCCCCGCTATCGCAAATCGCTCAGGAGGGCGCGACTGTCGAGCCCCCGAAAAGCAAGGAGCCTGAGGTCCTTGCCGAACTAAAGTTACCGCCAACACCCACCGTCAACGCTCCAAAGCCTCTGCCTCAGGCGCCACCCAAAATCGCTCCACCGGAGTCGTTGCTGGGAAGACCGGAAAAGAACTCGGCCACCTCTATGCTAAAGTACGATACGGTGGTGGCCTCAAGAACACCTGACACACCGGCGCATTTGGGATGGCAATACCGCAAAAATCAGCAAGGGCAGATCGTAGGGTTTGAATTTTCCAATTATGGCGGCAACCGCATACTCCCCCCTCGCCGCGATATCGATAAACACCATTTTTTCACCCGCGATTTTCAATTTCGCTTCGATGAACGCGCCAGGCAAGATATCCACCTGTATGTCTCGGACTGGGTCCCATCCCGCGATAAACGATTTAGGTTAAGCGAAATCATGAACAGCATCCTGCTATTTTTTCCAAGAACCTATCTCCCTGCTATTACTCGTGAAGGTGATCGAATAATCGTGACGCTTCCCACTGGCGAGAAGGTGGTGTTCGACGCCCTGACCCACGAAATCCGGGACGGGGTCTTTTCCGAAGCGCCCGTTGATCTTAATCCCGATAAAGCGGCGCGAAAATTTGCCGGCGTTATTTATCGGGGAAAGGGAGTGGTTGTGACTGCCGAGGCGCGCGGCTCGGACCCAAGGCTCGGCACCTTGGCTGCCGTTACTTCCGGATCGCCGCCATCAGCTTGTCTCCATACGAGAAATTGCCAACTCTGTCGCATCCCCGCCAAGGAGTTATGGGAGCAAAAAGGGGCCGTTCGCTTCAAATTTTCAAACGACGAGGCATTTAATCGCTACCTTCAACAGCGGTGTGGATTCGGGTTCCCAGAAAAAATCTTGGGGTAGCGGCGGAGCGGTTCTCCCAAATATCACCGGGCCGAAAGGCTCGCCCCCTCGAATGACAACCGACTTAAAACGTTTGGATTAGTTACCCAACACCTTTTTTACGCAGGCGACGATATCCGCGGGCTGGTTGATGAGCTCGTTCATTGACTTCTGGATTTCCTCTCCCGTTATCGGCTCCATCTCCATTCTTGCCCTTTTCGCCTCTTCAACGAGGCTTGGATCCGCAAGCGCCCTGGCGTAGCTATCCCGCAAAATCTTGACTCGATCTGTCGGCGTACCGGGGGTTGCCATCAGAGGGCGCCCCAAGGCACCCGTACCCAGAACAATCTCGGCCACTTTTTGGCTCGCTGGCGGTGTTTTGTAACGCTCCATGATTTCTTTGAGTGTCGGGGCTTCGGGCAACCGCGGATCCCGCGTCGGCCCGTCTTGCAGGAGATGGCGGTCGAAATTCGTGTTATGCCAGGTGAGAAAAGGCTCACGACCGAAGTGAGAATTAATATCTTGCGCGCGACAGACGACCTCTCCCTTTTGTACCGCTAGGTCGATTTCGCTTCCACCCGGATAGCCCAAGACGATGGTAAATTTAGCCCCTACGGTCTCCTCCAACACCTTGGGAAGAATATAAGAGATGCTCGCCGTGCCCGTGGAGCCGCACTTGGGCGGTTCTTTGCCCTTGACGACATCGTCGATGGATTTATAGGGGCTGTCCGCTCGGAAATAGATCGTTGAAAATGATCTTTCCTGAGAGCCAATCCACTCATATTTGCGTACGTCGTACTTTGCTTCCTTTCGGCCCACGAACTGATCGAGATAGAGACTGTTAATCGACATCCCCAGGGTCAGTCCATCGGACTTGGCGACATTATAAACATAGTTGGCGGCGATGACAGAACTCGCTCCGGGCATGTTCTGGACGATAAATTCGGGTTGGCCCGGGATATATTTGGGCATATAGCGAGCCAGCAAACGAGCCCAGCGGTCGTAAAATCCCCCGGGTGTAAAACCAACGACGATACGGACGGTCTTCCCTTGGTAATATAGATCGCCCTGGGCACTCACCTTTTGCGTCGTCAATGAGGCGGCAACGAAACAGCCGATGACGAGCACGTTACCGAGTCGCACAGTCACCTTACTCTTCATGGCATACCCCCCTGGCCGTATTTGATCTTTATAATAACCGGCCTGCCTTGCGCAATGCCCGTTTAAACCTCCCCAAACTTGCGCCGAAGTCCCGTGGCAACGACTGGGTGCGGTCCGAGGGCTTGCCCGCGAGAACGCACCTGTGAGGGACCTATCCTAAACGCGTTCTCTATGAGGTTGGCGCTTCGAGGCGTAAGCAAAATTCTTGGCTCCGAGGATAACGGCGAAGAGCCGATGCAAGCCGTGGACCATGTTTCGCTGGAGGTTAAGGTACGGTTTAACTCGGCGCATTGTTTTTTTCCAAGCCGGGGGGATCTTAATACGGACGGGTGGAATGAAATGGTGGAATATGGGAGTATCGATGTGCGCCATTGAACGCAACGAGACTGATAAAATAGTATTAACGAGCCGCTACATTAAGATCCTACGGAGGCATCATGGCAACTTCCCAACGACTCCCGGTGTTCGAAAATTTCATAAAAGAACTGCGCCGGGCCTGGGCTGAGTTACCCGATCAGGAAACGCGGATGAAAAAAGGGACGCAGCTTCTGGAAGCGCTGGTGCGGGATGAGTCGCTGCGGGAACATTCAAGACAATGGCCATCCACGGAAGGGCGCAAAAATTTGCTTTTCTATGAAGATCCGGACTACCAATTCGCCGTCAACGGCGTCGTGCGGGTTCCGGGCCGACTGGGGAACATACACGATCATGCCCATGCCTGGACCGCCTATGGTGTTCTCGATGGCACCGAAAAGCTCGAGCGTTTTCGTCGTCTCGATGACGGCAAGAAAGAGGGCTACGCCAAAATTGAATTAGAGAGCGTCTCCGAGGGCACTCCCGGAAAGGTCGATCTGGTCCCGCCCTTTGCCATCCATGCCGAGCAAGGCGGCCCGACGCGGTCCGTCGCCGTGATTCTGCGCTCCGAGCGCGTCGCGGGCAAAACCACCCAGGGAAGCTACGATCTGGAGAGGCAGACGATCCGCCAAGTGGACGGCCCGACCCAGGTGCCCTACGAAATTTCGGATTAACTTACGGAGAAGGAGTTCAAAGGATTACTTCTGCCTGCCGATGGCTTGCTGCGGGATTCGAACCTATTGGACTCCAGCCGCCGGATCAGAAATGGGGATAAGTCCAATTTAATTGCCTGTCGCGAGCATCGCGAACCCAATCGACAAAGGTGAATTGGACTTATCCCCTTTTCTTGTCGCCGTTGTGTTTAAGGCTGGCGATTAGAAAAAGTCGCGCGTGAGCACCCGGATAATCTCCTGTGCCGATTTGATCAGTTCATTGGCTTCCGCGACGCTGATTTGCTGTCCACTCTGCGCCTGGGCTGCATTGATCAAGGCTTGCAGGGCGTTGATGCTGGCTTTTCCAATACCATCAAGTGTCTAAAATGCCACCGTCTACTAGATTTTTAGATTTCGGCAGGACATAAATCCGACTCTCAATCGAACACCCGCGATAGGAGACGTGGGAACCGAGCAGGAAGCACACGGCTGAGCGCAAATGAATAGGCGCGGTAGGTCAAATCCGGGGATGAAATCGAAGGACTTGCCAATGATTTCAACGAAATGACGACGCGGCTTAGAGAGGCGCATGAGGGGCTGGAAAAAAAAATCGCCGAGCGCACGGAAGAGTTCGCCCTTGCCAATGCGAAACTAGCGGAGACGAGTCAGCACAAGTCGCAGTTTCTGGCCAACGTCAACCACGAACTGCGCACGCCCATAAGTGCGATTATCGGTTGTGCTCGGTTAATCATGCGGGAGACGGAAGGACAAATTGCGCCATTGCAGAAAGAAAACCTCCAAGATCTCCAGCATAACGCCGAGCATTTGCTGGGGATGATCAACAGCCTCCTCGATCTCGCCAAGATCGAAGCCGGCAAGTTGGAAATCCGAAAGGAAGCCGTGGAAATTCACCAGCTGATCAACGGCGCTCTTTCCATGATAGCGCCGATGGTGAAACAAGGACGGGTGCGGCTCACCAGGGAGATCGAGCCCGACCTTCCGCGCATTCATACGGATCCGGAGAAGCTTAAACAGATTCTCGTTAATCTTCTGGCCAATGCGGCCAAGTTCACCGATCAGGGGGAGATCAAGATTGCCGCATGGCAGGAAAATGGCGTGCTCAAGCTTTCGGTGGCGGGCACGGGTATCGGGATCGATAACGTAGATCTCGATCACATCTTCGAAGAGTTCCATCAAGGGGAAACGGCAACTCAGTGGAACCGTTCCGGGACAGGTCTCGGGTTGGCGATAGCAAAGAAGTTCGCCAATCTCTTGGGAGGCGACATCACGGTTGATAGTAGCCTTGGAAAAGGCTCGACCTTTACGGTCAAGTTGCCACTGCACTATGGGGAAAGTGTGGCGGCGTAAATTGACGGGAGAAGGGGACAGTCTCCTTTTGGTCGTTCGAGTATTACACCGCTGAGGCGCTGAGGACGCAGAGTAAAGACTTCTTTAGCTAAATTTACTCCGAACTCCGTGAACTCTGTGTCTCTGTGGTGAGTAAGGTTTTTTAGAAAGTCCCGACGAGCCAGGGAAAAAGAGTAACATGAGCGAAAAGATTTTATTCGTGGACGATGAACCATCCAACCGAAAGATACTTGCGCAGGAGCTGGCTCATAGGGACTACACGGTTGACACGGCTGAGGACGGTTTGGAGTGCCTAGGTAAAGTCGAAAGCTTTCGCCCGGACCTTTTGATTCTCGACTATATGATGCCGCGCATGAGCGGTCTCGAAGTGCTCAAGGAAGTGTGGAAGCGGGAAGACGATATTCCAGTGATCATGATCACTGCTTACGGTACTATCGAGCGGGCGGTGGAAGCGATGCAACAGGGAGCTTACGATTTTATCACTCGTCCTTTTGAGCCGGATCACATCTCTCTCATTGTCAATAAAGCGCTGGAGCGGCAGCGGCTCAAAAGAGAAGTGGAGATACTCTCAGAGAACGTAAAGGAGCGCTATCAACTGGTCCTCGGTGAAAGTCCATCGATGAGAAAGGCTTCGGATGCCGCTAAAAAAGCGGCAATTAGCAATGCGACGGTCTTGCTTTTGGGTGAGAGCGGTACCGGTAAAGAGATTTTTGCCCGATCCATCCATAACTGGAGCGAAAGAAAAGACAGGCCGTTTGTCGCCATCAATTCCGTCGGTCTATCGAGGGAGCTACTGGAAAGCGAGCTGTTTGGTCACGAACAGGGAGCGTTCACGGGTGCGCAGCGGCGCAAAAAGGGCAAGGTGGAAGTGGCTGACGGCGGGACCGTGTTTCTCGATGAGATCGGGGACATTTCTTTGGAACTTCAAGCAAAGCTCTTGAGGTTTTTACAGGAGCGGGAGTTCGAGCGGGTGGGCGGGATCACTCCCATCTCCGTGGACGTGAGAGTGATCGCTGCTACGAACCAGAATCTGGAACTGGCACGTAAAGAGGGCCGGTTTCGCGAGGATCTTTACCACCGCCTCAACGTCGTCGCGATTACCCTGCCGCCGTTGCGAGAGCGGCGGGAGGACATCCCTCTCTTAGCGCAGTATTTTCTGCAGAAATACTCCCGGGCCGTTAGGCGTAGTGTAACTGAGATACAGCCTCGCGCACTTGAGAAGCTTGCGACCTATGATTGGCCCGGCAACGTTCGTGAACTGGCCAACGTGATCGAGAGAGCCGTGGTGTTGGGTTCAAGTAGGGAGATTTCTCTTGAAGATTTGCCTAGCCGGATCGTCGACGGTGAGCCTGCGCAGGCGGTCGATGCCCTCTCTTATCGCGATGCGGTCAACGATACGCGCAAGCAAATGATCCGCCGAGCCCTCGCCAAGACGCAAGGCAACCGCTCCGCCGCGGCCAAACTGCTGGGTCTCGAAGCCAAATAACTTTTGAAGCTAATGAAATCCCTGGGAATCGACTGAGAATTAAAACCCCCCACTCACTCGTCATTAGTGGAGATGTAGAGCAGGCAAGCTTCGAACTGCCGGTCGAGATCGGTACCCAGAGCAAATACCTCATCGGCGGAACATTCTTCGCGCCGGCAGGCCAGTGCCATGTCGATGGGTTTCAAGTCCAGCCCTGACGGTTGTACTCGATGGAGGTAGTCCACCGCCCGGTCGTTGGAATCCACCGCGAGATTGTCCCAGGTGTAAATCAACCGGGCGGGATACAAGATCGAGCGGATGTAGGGCTTGCGTTTTTCTACGGGTAGAGCATTTAAAACGCTTAGCTCCGGCAGACGCGACAGGTAGCTTTTTTCCAGGCTATCCCGAAGACCCCGATGAATTTCTGCCTTTGTCGGTCGGGCAAACTCTGCTTTGTAATTGCCCAACAACGGCACGCCGTGGTCGAGCAGATCCAAGCGGTCCATCACCGGCAGCCGCCCCCAGGTAAAATCCGGATTGGCCCAAAAAACCGACAACTTCTTGCCAAAGTCCCAATGAAAAATCTTAGCCTCGGAAATTTTCCTATCCATTTCGGGCGGCGGCTGCGGACAACTCATCAGGATGCCGATGTCGATATCGCTGTAGATTCGACTAAAACCGCCGTGAGCCAGGCTGCCGAGCTTGTAAACCTCGAGAAGTGACTCTCCTAGTTGGGCCTGGAAATGCACGGCAACACGCCGAACAAAAACTTCCATGTCATTCATAGGAATCATCCTTCGATCCTTTAATACGAAGGTGAGCGGTTTTGCAAATGAACGTAAGGGGACAGTCGCCTTTCCCGTAAGCACCTGAGGCTAGACATTCGGACCGGCGTGCAGTAAGGGAGGGTAAAACGCGGCAAAAGGAGGAAAACGGTATGGCAACACTGATCACCGGTTTGGGATTGGTCGGTACTTCTTACGCGCAGCTCGCGCTTAAACGGGGCGAGAGCATCGTGTTTTACGACATGGCGCCAAGGAAGGATTTTCTTGCGCAAAAGCTCGGTACAGCCAAGGCTACCGTCGTCCAGGGAGACGTGCGCGACCTGCCGTCCCTTATTGAGACCATGCAAAATCACAAGGTCGATAAAGTCATTCACACCGCCGGGCTCATCGGCGGGAAAGTCGCTCAACCCATTTATAGCGGCCTGCAGATCAACGTGATGGGAACCATCAACGTAGCCGAGGCGGTGCGGCTCACGGGGGTCAAGCGTCTCGTCCAGATCAGCACCTTTGGAACCTATGATCGGCGCGGCGGCGAGCCCACGCCCATCGACGAGAGCTTTCACCGCGGCCCGGGTGAAGCCTATGGCAACTCGAAGGTCGCCAAAGAATTGATGGTCGAAGCCTATCAAAAACTTTTCGGCTTCGAGCTGATTATCCTGCGCCTTGCCAACGTCTACGGTGTCGGTCATTTTGCCGGCGGCTCCGGCGGCGGTGAAATGGTGCAAAGCATGCTGCAAACCGGCATCAAGGGCGGCGTCGTCAAGATCAAGCAAGAGGTGGCACGCGATTTTGAATATGTCTACTATAAGGATTTAGGGAGAGCCCTCGAAAAATCGATGACGACACCCCTTGCGGCGCCCGTGACTCTGAACATCGGCACCGGTGTCGTCATCAAGTTCGATGATCTAGTGGCAACGGCGGAAAAACTACTGCCGAAGCTCCAGGTGGAAATCATACCGGGGGCAAAATCCCGCTCGGCTAAACAACCGATGGTCATCGCCAAAGCCAAACAAGTGCTGGGATGGGAACCGGAGTATGACCTGGAAGCTGGATTCAAGGATTATATCGAGGAGTTGAAAGCGCTCACGTAAAAAGGTTTTGCGTCTAGAGTCTAGCGTCTAGAGTTTCGGGTTGACGCGAAATCTCACCATAGAAATGTGTCTCGCGCAAAGGCGCCCGCCTGCCAGGGCGCGGGCAGGCAAAGCGCGCCAAGGTGAGATTGGACTTGTTTACTGTTCAAAACTTTACCACCCCGCGCCGGCGGCTTTTGTAGGTTTCAAAGCTGAGGCTTTGTCCGTCCGAACGGAAGATTATCGCGCCGTCGGTTGCGGTATGCAGAATTGCAGCGCCGATTTCTTTGTAACGCTGCACTATTTCATCGCGCGGCTGCCTTGCCGAACTGCCTCCGCTGGCGGAAAAAACAGCGAACTTGGGCTGCACAATGGCGACAAATTCCGCGCTGCTTGCTGTGGCGCTTCCATGGCGCGGCACTTTGAGAACCGAGCTTTGCAGTTCTGTGCCTTGCGATTGCAAGATCCGCTCATCCCGTTTATCGATATCGCCGGCGAAAAGAAATCGGGCCTTGCCAAATTCCAATCGTAACACGACCGAGCTATCCACGGTTCCGGGCGGGGCCGGGTACAGTACGCAGACCCTTACGCCTTCGAGGTCGCGGCAAGACGTCTGATTGTGCAGCGACTCGCGCTTGACGAGGGCCTGTACCAAAGCTTCCTCCAAATCATCGAAGCGCAGCGTTTTTCCTTTCCCCGGCCCTGACCAAAACTCCACAGGTGAAAACTCCCGTACAATGCTGCGCATGCCGCCGTAGTGATCGATCCTTGGGTGACTCACGAACAAATAATCAACCTTGAGAATCTTGCGGGAACGCAAGAATGGCCCGACAATCCATTCTCCTGTGTCGAACTCCCCGCTGGCCGTGCCTCCGGCATCGATAAGCAGCACCTTTGAGCCCGGGAGCTCCACCACGGCGGCATCTCCATGACCGACGTTGAGGTGAGTGATGCGTAGCTCCTTGCGCCGCCAACGTTCGCCCCACCAATAGATGCCGTCGGCCGCAAGAGCGGCCACCATGAACGCCACCAAGATCGCGGCAACGCGTTTTCGGCGCAACAGGAGAAACGAAAAAAAGAAAAAGTAAAGAACCCCAACCTCGAACAAACTGGGCGCGGGTACCCCAATATTCGCCAGCGGTAGCTTGGCCAACACCTGAACGAGCCAGAGGGTCAAACCCGTCAAATGTTCCGCAATCCACACCAGCAGCAATCCGGCCGCGGGGAGCACCAGTGAAAAAAAACCAATCACAAGCCCCAGAGGCACAACGACGAAGCCCACCAGAGGCACGATGAGCGGATTGGAGAGAAAACCGGCCAGCGAAAGATGGCCAAAATAGTAGGCGATCAATGGCCCGGTGCCAACCGTCGCCAAAAAAGGAACGGCCAGATGAAATGCCGCTTGGCGCAGCTTTGGTTTTAACCAGCTTTGCTCTTGCGGCAGCGCGTCGCTCTGTCGGACAGGAAACCAATCTCGCGCCCGTCGCACCCCCCAGGCAATGAAAAGAACCGCCGAGAAGGATAACTGAAAAGAAATATCCATGATCACCCCGGGCCAGAAAAGCGCGATGAGCAAAGCCGCGAAAGTAAGGCTGGTCAAAACCTCCTCTTCGCGGTCGAGCAACACCGCCAGTTCGTAAACCCCGATCATGATAGCCGAGCGCACGGTGGGAACCATGGCGCCCGCCAAAGCGGTATAGAACAGTACGGCAAAAAAAGATCCCAAGGTCGCAATTTTGACGAGATTGCAACGCAACAGCAATGTGGAGCTAAAGGCGCCGCCAAAACGGATCAACCAAAACACCACCAGTCCGAGCATGCCGACATGCAAACCGGATATCGATAGAACGTGATTGACGCCGGCGGCCGTAAAATCCATTCTCATTGCCTTGGGGATCTCGCCCATGTCTCCGATGACCAACGCCTTCATCAAAGCGCCCCTCTCCCGAGAGAAATGTTCGTCGATATAGCGCCTGATTTGCCGTCGCAGCGATTCGATGGCGCCGTACAAAAAGCTCGGGCGTCGCGCCAACAGTTCCACCTCGCTATCATTTTCCAAATAGCCAGTAGCGTAGATGGCTCGGTCCGCCAGATAGGTAGCGAAATTGAAGCCCCCCGGATTGCCGCTGTCACGGGGAACCACGGGCTCTAGCCAAAATCGAATCCGATCTCCATAGCGCCATTCGCGCCGAACGGAGCGCAGGCTAATGAGAATATCGCCGGTGGTTTCTTCCGCCCCCGTGGGGTGCCAGAGGCGTTCGGCACGAAAGATCCAGCGGGTGCGGATGGAAAGTTTTTCCGGTTCCCGCCAGAGGGAACCTTCTAAATAAAGCTTAGAGTCGTTCATCAACGACCGCACATGATGGGGCGGTAAACTGGGATATAGCAGCTGGCGGTGCCGGACATATCCCAGTGAAAAAATCGCAATTAGAAACAGCAGAAACAAGCCCCAGCGGCGCTGAACGGCGGTGAAAATAATTAGCAGAGCCAGCAAGACTAGGCCGACTTCCAGCGGCATGAACCAGGAGGTGGTGGCCGCTCCTTGTCCGCCGAGAAGCGCCGCCGTCGCAGCCACAAGCCATAAGGAAGGCTGTTTGATTGCTGCCGCTCTGTGATTCGACTCGGACTCGTTGGCAGGCATCGGCGTCGCTCTCAGCCCGATGCGCCGCGAAGGTACTGTAGAATTTCTTGAGCGAGCTTCTCGTTCATGGAGGGAATTTCGCGAAGCTCGTCCAACGTGGCTTCTTCAATTCGCTTGATGCTGCCGAAGGCACGAAGCAGCTCGCGCTTACGCCGATTACCGACTCCCGGAATACGATCCAAGATGGAATAGAGGGTTTGTTTCGATCGTAATTTCTTGTGATAGGTGATGGCAAAACGGTGTGCTTCGTCGCGTACTCGCTGGAGCAGGAAAAGCGCGTTGGAGTTGCGCTTGAGAATCGCCGGATTGCTCTGGCCCGGCAGGAAAACCCTTTCCTCGGACCGCCGAATCTCGGCGCTGCGAGCCGACCGCTCGACGCGCATTTTGGCCAAACCGATAGCCTCCACCCCCTTCACTCCGACTTCTCCCATCGCCGCCTGCGCCATCGCCAGCTGTCCCTTGCCGCCATCCACGACCACGAGATCCGGGAGGTCGCTCTCCTCCTTACCGCGCACGAACCGTCGCTTGAGCACCTCGAGCATCATGCCGAAGTCATCCCCTCCGGAAGTCGGGTCAATACTTCGGATTCGATAATGACGATAACGTTCTTTGTCCGGCTCGCCATTGATGAAGGTCACCATGGAGCCCACCGCGTGGCTGCCATGAAGCATGGAGATGTCAAAGCATTCGATCCGCTGGGGATAGTGTTTCAGGCGCAGCTGGGACTGCAACTCCCGGAGCATCCTTTCTCTCGCCTTTTCCTGATCATGGCGCTCAGAAAAACTCTGACGGGCGTTTGCCACGGCCATTTCGACGAGCTGCCGTTTATCGCCTCTCTGGGGATTGATAAGGGCGACTTTTTTGCCCTTGCGATCGCCCAGAATCTCACCCCGCACTTCGGCGTCTTCCAGCGCCAACGGCAAAAGGATCTCGTCGGGGATAAAGCGATGTCCCTGATAAAACTGAGTCAACAGCGCCCCCATAATTTCGTCATCGGGAAATTCCAGGTCCTGCAACGAGTAGGATTGGTTGTCCGTCAGCTTCCCTTGGCGCACGAGCAGCACCTGGACCTCGATGAATCCCCCCTCGCGATAAAGGCCGAAGATGTCCTGATCGCTTCCCCAGTGGGAGACCATGCGCTGTTTTTCCAAAGTCTTCTCTACCGCCTGGATCTGATCGCGGATTTTGGCCGCTGCTTCGAAGGCCAAAGCATCGGATTTGTCTCTCATCCTTTGTTTCAGCTCGGTCACCAGTTCTTGCCGCTTGCCTTCGATAAACAGCATCGCCTGACGCACCTGCTCCTGATATTCGCTGGCGTCAACGGGCAGGACACAGGGCGCCAAGCAACGTTTGATTTGATACTGCAGACAGGGACGGCTGCGATTCTTGAAGTTATGATCCGTGCAGTTACGCAACAGAAAGTGCTTTTCGATGATGTCAATGGTCTCCCGCGCCGCAACGGCAGAAGAGAAAGGGCCAAAATAACGATTGCCGTCCTTGACGATTTTGCGCGTCGCCAGAATGCGCGGCCAAGGATGCTGCGTGGTCACTTTGATGCTTAAATAACTTTTGTCGTCTTTTAGGCGGATGTTGTAGCGCGGCTTGTACTGTTTGATCAAATTATTTTCCAAAATGAGCGCTTCTTTATCGTTGCTCGTGACCAGCGTTTCGATATTTTCCACGCGCCGCAAAAGGAATTGGACCTGCGACCGATCGTCGGAGTTATTGAAATAAAGTCGTACCCGAGTGCGCAGATCTTTGGCCTTACCGACATAGATGACTTCGCCTTGGCGGTCTCGCATCAGATAGACTCCCGGGCGAGATGGGAGGGCGGCTAGTTTTTCCGTTATCGATTCCATACTCTTGGCGCTCTTTGCGCCGTTGCGAGAGGTTATTAACCTAAACTAAGAAGCCACTATGCCGGCGAACTAGGCAAACTCTAAGCCATGGGATTTTGCATATTTCCGGCACCATTCGACTAGGCCGATTGTACCTGATTCACTAAGCGAAGATGTTCAATTTTGCCCCCGATTGCACAATTTTCTCTTGCATTACTCAATTTTCCATAATTTTTCCAAGAAAAACCCCAAATAATCAAAAAAATCGATTTGGCACAGTTTTTGGACCATACGCAAGGACGAACCTGATGCAACAGAAGCGACAACTCAAATTCACCAAAAACGGAGGAGCTTCCGATGTTTGACATACAACACTTAATGCAACTCGGTGTTTTCAGTCAGTTGATTCCTATTTGGCAGGTCTTCTTTTTTATCGCCAGTTTGCTTCCCTTTTTATTGTGGAATCGAGTGAAGTTATGCCTGCTGATCACCTACCTATTTACTTATTATCTAGGCTTTATGGTGCAATTCGGCGAATATATCTCCAACTCCGGCGCGATGCAGCCTTTCGTGCTCTATGCCCTCAGCGGCTTGGCCATTGCAGTGTTTTTTGTCGCTACCATTTTCACCGAGGGACCGGAGAAACGACGGGCATTTTGGGCCCGCGGAACCGCTTCGCAAAATGACGACGTAGTTGAGCCAATACAGCGTAAAGATCCCGTGGAAGCCGCCATCAACGTCACCAACGCTTCCGAGGTGACCGATCGCTGAAAAGGGACTGAATTCTTCATCGATCCGATTTTTAACCGAAATGCGAGATTTTTGCTTCGCTGTCGGTTAAGCCGTCGGTTCTCGGAGCGCCAGCTCTTGCTCTTCCATCTCACGAATTCGGTCGCGCAGCTCCGCCGCCCTTTCAAAATCGAGCTGTGCGGCGGCTTCCCTCATTTCCTTTTTCAATTGACGAACGACTCGCGACAGTTCAGCCACGCCGTATTTAGAGGCCTTCTCGGCCGCTTGAGGAACCTCGACATAGTCGGCTTCGTAGATTTTTACCAAGGGCGATCCTAGAGCCCGGATAACCGTCTGTGGCGTGATGCCATGCTGTCGATTGAAATCGGCTTGCAATTGCCGCCGTCGTTCAGTCTCGTCAATCGCCCGGCGCATGGAATCCGTCATCGAATCGGCATAGAGAATAACCGTGCCATGGACATTGCGTGCGGCCCTGCCAATGGTTTGAATCAGCGAACGATCCGATCGCAGAAACCCCTCTTTGTCGGCATCGAGAATCGCCACCAGAGAAACCTCGGGCAGATCCAATCCCTCGCGCAAGAGGTTGATGCCCACCAGCACATCGAACTGACCCTGGCGCAGCTGCCGGATAATCTCCACCCGCTCGATGGTTTCAATATCCGAATGCAAGTAGCGCACCTTGACGTTCAAATCTTGATAATAATCGGTCAAATCCTCCGCCATGCGCTTGGTCAACGTCGTCACCAGAACTCTCTCCCGGCGCTCCACCCGCCGGCGAATCTCCTCGAGCAAGTCGTCTACTTGATTGCGCGCCGGCCGCACCACCACGGCCGGGTCCATGAGACCCGTCGGTCGGATCACCTGCTCGATTACCGCCCCATGACTCTTTGCCAATTCATATTGGGCAGGCGTGGCTGAAACGTAGATTGCTTGATGAACGCTCGCTTCGAATTCAGCAAAATTCAACGGCCGGTTGTCCAAGGCCGACGGCAAGCGAAACCCGTATTCTACCAAGGTCTCCTTACGCGAGCGATCGCCGCGATACATCCCGCCAATTTGCGGTATCGCCACGTGGCTTTCATCAATGAAAAGCAAAAAGTCCCGCATAAAATAACTGAGCAGCGTCGGCGGCGGTTCCCCCGGTTGGCGTCCGGTCAAATGGCGTGAGTAATTTTCGATGCCGGGACAGAAACCCATCTCCTGCAGGAGCTCCAGATCATAGAGGGTCCGTTGTTCCAGCCGCTGAGCTTCCAGCAACTTGCGCTGATCGCGCAACTCCGTCAAGCGCTCCTGGAGTTCGAGGCGTATGCCGGCAATGGCCTTCTTCATGCGGTCTTCGCCGGTTACATAGTGGCTTGCGGGGTAAATCGCCGCTTTATCGACGCGGCGCTGGATTTTTCCCCGCAGCGGATCGATTTCATGGATCGCCTCGATGGTTTCGTCGAAAAATTCGATGCGCAACGCGGAGCTATCTTCATAGGCAGGAAAGATTTCGACGATGTCACCGCGCACCCGGAAGGTTCCCCGGTGAAAGTCAAAATCGCTCCGTTGGTAACGGATATCCACCAGCTTGCGGAGCATTTGGTCGCGCTGGATGTTCGTCCCCTCCTCGAGATATACCATCATGTCAAAGTATGCGTCCGGAGAGCCGAGGCCATAGATGCACGACACGCTGGCGACAATCACCGCGTCGCGCCGTTCCAATAACGCTTTGGTGGCCGAATGGCGCAGCTTGTCAATCTCGTCGTTTATAGAAGCGTCTTTCTCGATGTAGGTGTCAGTGGACGGGACATAGGCTTCGGGCTGATAGTAGTCGTAATAACTGACGAAGTAGCGCACCGCGTTTTCGGGAAACAGCTCGTGGAACTCATTGTAGAGCTGGGCCGCGAGGGTTTTGTTGGGCGCGATCACAAGGGTCGGCTTATTGACGCGAGCGATGACGTTGGCCATGGTAAACGTCTTGCCCGACCCGGTGACTCCCAGGAGCACCTGGTGTTTTTGATTTGCATCCAAACCGTTGGCGAGCTTGTCGATGGCTTGCGGCTGGTCGCCCTGTGGTTTGAATTCGGAGACCAACCGAAATTCCCTTTGTTCTCTATCGCGTATCATCCATAAAAAAGATACCAGTGCGGCGAAAAACCGGCAACACTTTTGTCCAGAAATTTGCCCGCTTCACTCTTCACCGCGAAGGCGCGAAGGACTCGAAGGTTTCGCGCAACCAAAAGGTGACAGTCCCTTTGAAAAAGAGAAGCTAGAAAACTTGAAAATTATGATGATCTAAAAGCCCGAGCCGGAGAATTGAAACCGGAGATTAGCGCGCTCAATTTGGCCTGCCGCGATCCCCGAACGCCGTCGTATGCGAAGGCTTTTGTCGCGTACGTCGTCGCCTCCGCGCTCAGTCCCATCGATCTGATACCCGATCCGATTCCTATTTGGGTATGTTGGACGATCTCTCGATCTAGCCGCTCGAAATCCATATTGCGTTGCCGCTCATCCCGGAGCCGATTCTCACCGCAAGTCGCAACAAGGCGGGAGCTTTAAAACTGAAGCCATCCGAGAACTGGTTTTGCGCAGGGCTGATTCGACTGGGTTGGTTGGCAGTTGCGGCGGCTCTGGTGCGGGCGCCATACCGCTGGCTCGACAGTTGAGGGATGCATGCTTTGATGATAAGTATCCCCGCACGAACCCTGGCGCAAGAGGGGAATTCAGCGGCCGTTGCTTTTTCGAATGCTTGCCAGTCCTTCAGGACGGACGGTTACCAGGCGCCCGGGTTGGCTAAACATCACCTTGGCGATTGGGCCCGAGATCGGTTTGCCAAACAGACAATAGCGTTTTCCGTTATCCTTTTGTCCGTTCGCCCAGGCGGCAAACTCGTCCGGCGTCGGCGTATGGCCGAGGTCCGCTGCGCAGCGCCGCACAATAAAGCCGAGCATCATCTTTGGCGCGCCGTTCTTTGGATTTCGCAAATCGCCCATGAGTTAATTTATAAGTGATCTGATTTTTCATTGCAAGAATCTCTCTCGGGGACTTCTTCTTTGTGGCCATTGTTGTTAGGTTAATCGTTAAATGACAGCACCGGACTGGCGCCGCTTTCTAACATTTCGCTGTACCGGTTGCGGCAACTGCTGCCGTAATACCATAGTGTGTATCACCGATGCGGACTTGCGCCGTATCGTCGCAGGAACCGGCAAGTCGCCGTCGGCATTTGTTCGGTTCTACACTCGCGATGAAGTGTCCATGTCGAAAAACGATCCTCTATGGATAAAATTTGCGACGCGAAAAGCCGTAATGGGTCTGCGCGGACGCGCCGACCATTGCATTTTTCTCGAAAACGCCACCAACCGCTGCACCATTTACGAGCACCGGCCGGTGACCTGTCGAGACCACCCTTTGGATGTGAAGATTTCCCCGACCGGGGCCGTCGAAGGAATTGCGCTCAGCCGGCTGGTGCAATGCCCCCATGAGTGGGATGGCAACATCAAGCGCAAAGAGCTACGCGCGATTCAGAGGTTGAATGAACGACAGGAGGAAAGCTACGTTATAAAGATCAAGGAATGGAATAAAAAAAGCGGCGGGCCGCGAACCGGCCCGGCTTTTTTGCGATTCCTCGGTTTTTAGAAAACCGGACTAATCGACCATATGAGTCGTCGCCTTGAGATGGCGATCGACGGTCGTATAACCTTTCCACTGATCCACGAGCCAGTAGCGGATGCCAAACTCGAAGCGAAGTTCCTTCATGTCTCTATCGTAGGGATTGAAGTGTTGATGGTGCAACATTCCCGGCGGCACATGGACGGCATCCCCTTGGTTCCAATCATAACGCTTCCCGCCGATCTCCGAGTATCCATCCCCTTCCAGCGCATATAGATAGGCTTCCGGATGCGCATGGCTATGGCTCTTGGTTTTCGGCAGGTCGACGAAAATCGAACTGATCGCCACGCCAGTGGCCTTGAAACCGTTTTGCTTGCCGCTGCGCCCCATGAGAAAATAGGTGGCGCCGTGTTTCGATTCATCGGATTTTTCATGTTGTTTGTGGTGCATGGAAATGCGCCGCCCGTCCTCCGGCCAGTATTGCGACTCTTCGAGGGGAAATTGCGCTAAAGTCTTAGCATCGTTTTCACCGCACTCGCTTATTTGTTCTAGTTTTCCCATATAGACATCGGCTTCGAGGTGCCAGGCGAGCCCGGAGAGATACCCCACAGGAACTTTTCCGCTATTGAACAACTGATGCGAGGAGCGGTACGGAATGTGAAAAATCGTACCGGGGGCGAAGTCGTACCGTTTGTCGTCGAGGATCATGAAACCCTCGCCGCTTTCAAAGTAAATAGCCTCTTCGCCGTGAAAATGTTTCCCTGTATGCCAGCCGACCGGGATCTCGGCGCGCATGAGGCAGCTGCCGCCGGTCGCAAAACCAAGTTCCGGGGCAATCATCAATGCCGCCTTGTAATCCTGCGGAGTCCGCATCCATTTGAGATCTTTGGCGCGAGAGACGCGCGGCGCCTCATCGACCTTCTTTTGATTGCTTATAGACCGCTCCAACCAAGCGCTGTAAAAATCGCCCATATCGTCCCCCTGCATGATTAGCAATAAAACAAAAACTAGCGAACAGGTATGGCTTTGTCAAATTGATTGCACAAGCCGTGGAAAGATCTGCAGGAACAGGGGCGACGGTGCAGGGGGCCGTTACGACTAGGGAAATTATTATTGCGGTTAGCCTACCTTGGCAGGGAGATTAGTGCTCGATTTCCTTGCAGGCTTTGGTCCTGGAAAAGGCCATGTCTAACGCTACGCTGGTTACAATCGCTTGCCAGGCTTCATCTTCGGAGAGGCCCTTGCTCTTTTTTATAGAGCGCCAAAGATAGATGATTTCCTCCTCGGTGACGCTCTCGAAGAGATCCTGTTCTCGTTCTCTATCCAGCGTGGAAATGGGGTTAGTACGCATGAGCCTCCACCAGTTATGAAACCTATTTGGGGCTACTTGTCATGGGAGCAGACGCAAACGGGATGCCAGATCGCTAACTCATTGAAAACACGAGCGAGAGATGCATGGAAGGAGATCAATCTGCCTTTTCTCTAGGCGAAGATTGTCAAAAATGTCGCCAAGCCATGACAAAAAATGGAGGACCGAAGGCGTGGGGACCGCGTTAATCGATGACCGCCACGCCTGCGATTTCCACCATGCAGTCGGGGTTATACAGGCTTTTGACCTCCACAAGCGTAATGGCGGGGAAGAATTTGCCGAAGATTTCACGATAAACGCTACCCAGGGGCTTTTTGTTCTTGAGATAAGACTGGAGGTCGGTGATGTAAATCGTTAACACGGCAAATTGATTCGGAGACCCTCCAGCCGCCTCCACCGCCCTCTTGAGATTACCCAGCACCTGGCCGAACTGGGCGACAAAATCGCCCTTGCCCACCACGTTGCCAGCGGCGTCGAAAGGCGCCTGACCGGCGACATGGACAAGCCTCCCGCCGCTGATTTTCGCTACATGCGAGTAGCCCACAGGCGACTCCAGACCTTCGGGGTTTATCAGTTCGAATGGCATCGCTTTTTTCTCCTCCTCACTGAAAAAAATTTACCGCACGCTTAGCCTGGGGTATCGATCGTCGTGCACAATATTTGCCTCGGGTTTTGGGTCTCGCCTAGCGGGTTGGAAAAACTCGGATCGCGAAACCCGAAATTCTAATCGCACAGCGCCGCAAAGGCGAGGGTTATTGAGAGCCGAGTCCCGTCGTCGCCGGGCTCCAGTAGCGGATAAAACTTTTCATTTCCCCCACCACATCATCCGATGCCGCGACATACGGCAGGATAATGCGTGTTGCCCCGGCATCTAAATAGGGCTTGATCTGCTCAACGACTTCCTTTGCCGAAGTTGCCGCGACCAAGGGTAAGCCGTTAAACAGCCGGTCGCTGATCAGCTTTCGCGCCTCGTGAAAGCCGCCGGATTTCCAGGCGGCGCGCATCGCTTCAACCTCCGTGGCGAAGCCCATGCGCCCCAGGAGATCACGATAATAGTCCGCCAGCGCATAGTAGGTCAGCGCATGACTCAACGCCTCTCGAGCCGCCCCATAGCTGTGCGCTATGGAACATCGGATCTTGCAGATTATTTCCATGGCGGCCGGCTCTTTGCCGCTCTCTTCCGCCCCTTTTCTGACCTCCGCCGCGATTCTTCGGATCTCGGCCGGATTGGCCATATTGATCAACACGCCGTCGGTGATTTTGCCTGCCAGTCGTGTCATCTTCGGGCCGAAGGCCGCCAGATAGATCGGCGTTACCTTCCTGCCTGGTTTGAAAGCCATCTTGAATCCGTGAGAGCTGAAGTATTTGCCCTCGAAGTCGAGTTTTTCTCCGCCCATCGCCCGCCTTACGAATTCCAGGTATTCTTCAACACGGCCCAACGGATGATCCAGGGTCACGCCATGCCATCGGGCGATCGTCGGATTGGAAACACCCACGCCCAATAAAAACCGGCCGTTGGACAATTCATCGAGGCCCACCGCCTGTAGCGCAAGCGTCGCGGGTGTCCTGCCGAGAATATGATACACCGCCGAGCCGATTTGCATGCGGCGTGTTACCGCAGCCACCGCGCTGAGCATGACCGTGGGATCCTTGTTATTGGCTTCCCCACCCCACGCGCAGCCGAATCCATGGGTTTCGGCCAACTGTGCCAGCTCCGGTATGGCATCGAGGGGCAACTGGGCACCGGAGTTAAATTCTATATCGATCCGCATTGCTCTCTAGGCATTCAAGCTGTTCTAACCGGTCTTTTCGTATCAAAATTGTCGCCTGCCAAAATCGCCGATAATCTTTCAACGTCTCGAAGCCCCCCATCCTCCCCCGCCACTCGGCGGAGGATCAAGGAGGGGGTTGAACGGCTTGAACCCTTGAAACCTTTTGAACCATTGTGATCTAGCCGTAGCTGGCCGGGAGGTTGGTTTTAAGGATTTCAATCTGCTCCGTCTTTTCCACATGCCGTACAAAGCGGTATTTGTTCTCGACTTCATCCATGGGATAGGGCGGCACGGCGGTTCGTTCCGTAGTAATCTTGGCTCCGATAAAAAACAGCTCATCGCCTTTTAGCGCCTGCGCCACGAGCTGGGCAAACGCCGCAACCGAATTAGCCCAGTGCGCCTTTTCGATCCCCGCTGCTATAGCGATGCCGACCAGGTCTGCGCCGGCGGAAGTCGCAGTTGCAAGGTTACCCGACGCTTCATAAACCCCATTGTCAAAGACAATGTGTATTAGGTTTTTCGGACCAATGCGGGCTAAGGTGGGCAAGGAACAGAGATTCATGAGCAATGAACCGTCGCCATCGAGGGCGACAATTTTACGTCGCGGCAAGCCCAACGCCATGCCCAGCGCAATGGACGAACAGAGACCTAGAGTACGCACACGAAAATTGCCGTCGCTGGGCCGCAAGGCATTCCATTCGAGGGTCGTCGCCCCGGCGGAGCTTACGACAAGAGCGTCCCCTGCTACGGCGGCAAGGGCCGTTAGGCAATCAAAACGTTTCATGGTTTTTTTTCTCTGTCATTATGTATCGGTGTTCCTAAAGTTTAAAAAATAAGTCGAAGTTCTTGCCACCGTCATGCCCGCCAACCCGGGCATCCGGAGCCAGTCGATTGACCTGGATTCCCTTTGCACGGGAATGACAACACCGGGAGCGCTGAGTGCTTCATGGAACTCGTGAGACAAGTGACCAGAAAAACGCCGCTTCGCCAGGTTTCATAACGCTCCGGCCGCCGGTCTGAGTCCTAGCGCCTCTTTGGTCAACAGCAGCGCCACCGGGCGCCGCGAATCTGCCGCGAGAATCTGTGCCCGCTTGATCGCTTCCCTCGTATGGCTGGGTTCACGCAAAATATAGGTGCGGATACCCAAGGCCTGCAGCACCGGCTCCGTCATGCTGCCGCTCGTGCTGAAAGTTCTGTCGCCAATATCGCCGGCGTAATAGATGAGCAGCAAGAGGGGAATCTCGTATTGCAGCAAAGTGCTGACGATGGCGTTGTTACTGTTGAAAAAGCCGCCATTTTGCATGATCGCCGCGCATTTTTTGCCCACCAGGTAGGCGCCGGCACAGATGCCGATCCCCTCCTCTTCCCGGCACAGCGGCACGTGAGTCATATTTTTTTCTCGAGAAATCAGGTCGAGAAGACCTGCAAGATTGACATCCGGCAAACTGGCAATGAGATTGATTCCAGCCTCTTGGAGTCCGCTGAGAACATTTTGCGCCGCCTCATCCGCGCTCACTTGAAGACATCCTTTTTTGCCAATGGAGTCACCGATTAGCATCAAATCAGCGGCAGATCAAGCTGATTTTCCACGCGGAGCTTTCTCTTTTTTATAAATCTTAGTATAAGGACATTTGTTACAGTCCATCGTCACAGAAAGGAAGAAAAAATGATCAGACTCTATGATTTCAAGTCTTCACCCAACTGCCAACGCGTCAAGGTCGTCCTCGCCGAGAAGCAGCTTTCCTACGAAACGGTTATGGTCGATCTCAGAGCCCAGGAACAAAAGACACCGGAGTATCTGAAACTCAACCCGTACGGCAAGGTTCCGGTGCTCATCGATGATTCCACCGTGCTTTATGAATCGTGCATTATCAATGAATATTTGAACGAAAAATATCCCACACCGCCGCTGATGCCCGCCGATCTGGGGAAGAAAGCGAAGGCCCGCATCTTGATCGATTTCGGATTGGGCCATCTGGATCAACCCTATCAGAAACTCCGTATGGAGTTGGCCAAAGACGCCAAAGAGCAAAATCAACAGGCTATCGAACAAGCCAAGTCCGAGTTAAAGAAACTCCTGCAGCGCTTTGAAACCGAGATCGGCGATCAACCCTTTTTGATGGGCGATTTCTCTCTGGTGGATGCCGCGCTCATCCCGCGCTTTACGCGATTGGAAGGGTTCGGTGTGCTGCCCGATGCGTCCCTGCCAAAATTCGGCAAATACCTCCAACGGATGAAAGAGCGGCCGTCGGTGAAGGCGATTCTCTAGCGGGTTAAGAGCAACCACGAAGAACCCAGCGCGGTGAAGCGACAACCACAAAGGAACAGTCCCCCGTGAGCAAAGGCGACCGAGGGGCGAGGCCTAAAGAGCGCGGGCACGCGAACGTGCAGGTTCTGTTCAGGCCCAGGCCGTCGCCATAACCGCGCTTGGAGTGGACGGGGTGGCGGCCCAAACGACACCGACCCATTGACCGCGCTCGCAAGGCTTCGGCCCGAAGGGCGTCGGCTTTCGTAAAGCGTCAATTTCAAGATATTATCGAGATTTTTAGTACATTAGGAAAAAACAGAATAGCTATTGGTAAAGTTTCGCAATTAAAGTTCATGGAGACGCCGAAAAATGGATTTTTGACAACCGTCTTCTCCACTCTCCTTCGTCCCTTGATTCACCGCCTCGATAGAGCTTCTCTGCCAAGGTATGAAGGCGATCTTTCCCTCGCCGGCTTGAGCGATAGAGTTAAAGTCTTCTGGCAGCCTCACGCCATTCCCCACCTTTTCGCAGCCAATGAACAGGATCTATTTTTGGCGCAGGGATACCTGCACGCGCAGGAGCGGCTCTGGCAAATGGACATCAGCCGCAAATTTTTGAGCGGCCGTATGGCGGAAATCTTCGGCAACTTTGCGGTCCCTTGGAAAGAGCTGACCAGCCACTTTCGCCACAAGAACGGCGCAGATTTGGATTACTTCATGCGCCTGTTGGGAATCTGCCACAGCGCCGCACGTTCCCTTGAACTTTTGCCGCAGGTCCATCGGCAAAGACTGGAATCCTATTGTCTTGGGGTTAATCGATATATCGAGCGGTGCGGGAGGAAATTGCCCTGGGAGTTTCGCCTGCTGCGTATCGAACCAGAGCCCTGGTACCCCGCAGACTGTCTGGCTTTGGGGAAAGGCTTTGCCTTTTTTCTTTCCACTTCTCTTTTTACCCGGCTGAATATGATCGCCATTGCCACCAGGCTCGCCCCGCAACCGGAAAAGCTTCGATCGCTTTTTCCCTCTTATCCAAACGACGGACCGGTGATAACCCAGGCTCTGTGGGACTCGACGCGGGCTTTTTGGCAATTCAGCAGCGGAGCTTTCGCTGCAAGCGGATTTCACCCCGCCGGTAACGGGAGCAATAATTGGGTGGTCGCCCCGGACCGTTCCGCGACCAGAAACGCGATTCTTTGCAACGATCCCCATCTGCGCATGACGCTTCCGTCGACCTGGTATTTGATGCATTTGAAAGCTGAGGCGACAGCTTCGCAGCCGGATGGGTACGAGGCCTGGGGGGCTTCGATTCCCGGCTCTCCCTGTATTCAACTCGGCCACAATCGACATATCGCCTGGGGCGTGACGGCGGCGCTCTGCGATGATGTGGAGCTCTATCTGGAGAAAATTCATCCAACCGCACCCGACCGCTATTTGGCCGGCAATGACTGGCGTCCAATGGAAGAACGGCAGGAGTCCATCCGCGTTAGGGGAGGGAAAGAAGTCGTCAGAAAAGTCCGCTTGACCCGGCATGGGCCGGTCATCAGCGATTTTCGTGGCTACCGACCCGCTACTGAAGTCTTGGCTCTGCGCTGGACGGCCCACGACCCAAGCCAAGAGTTTCGCTGCCTCTACGGCGTCAACCGCGCGCGGGACTGGAACGGCTTCCTCGATAGCCTTTCCTACCAGTCGGCCCCCACCCTGAACTATGTCTATGCCGACCGGGAAGGAAACATAGGCTACAGTTTGGCGGGAAACATTCCGCGCCGTCCGTCTGTTCCAACCCTCCTTCCCCTCGAAGGCTGGCGCTCGGAAAACGAATGGCGGGGTTATATTCCCTTTGGTGAGCTGCCGCGCCTTTACAACCCGCCGAAGGGAGCCATCGCCACGTCGAACCATCGTATCGCCGACGAACAATTTCCACATTATTTGTCACACTTCTTCGAACCCCCGTATCGGATTCGCCGGATTGAGCAACTCCTGGCATCGAAATCTAAGCTCTCCTTGACGAGTATGGAGGCAATGCAAGTCGACAACCTGTCGCTCCACGCCAAAGCGTTGATCGAGGTGTTAAAACCGGACCTGACGGATTTGCCCGCCGAGGATGGCCGGCTTCGGGAGGCGGCAACCCGGCTGCTGCGGTGGGACGGACGCTGTGCTGAAGAGAGCGTAGAGGCGACTCTCTTTCACGTGTTTCATCAGCGTCTTCTCGCCAACCTGCTGCTTCCCGAGTTGGGCGAAGATCTTTTCACCGCGCAGCTCGAAATTTTCAATCAGTGCATCAACTCCACGGATGAGATTTTAAAAAATCCCCACTCCCCCTGGTTTGCCAAGCAGTCAAGAAGAGATCTGGTCTTTAAATCTCTCTCGGAGACTATTGGCCAATTAAAACAAATTTTAGGCGACGATATACAAAAGTGGACCTGGGGAACCATTCACGCATTGACGCTCAATCATGCTCTGGGGCGGCTTAAACTTCTGAGCCCGCTAGTCTCCATCGGCCCCGTCCCGTCGTGCGGTGACTGCACCACGCTAAACCTGGGCTTTTACCGTCACTCCGAGCCCTACCGACACACCGTAGGCGCGTCGCTCCGATTCATAACCGACCTCGGCCATCTGGATAAATCACGATTCATACTTTCCTCCGGGCAGTCGGGCCATCCTTCATCGCCACATTACTCCGACCAGACTACGCTCTGGCAAAAAGGGGAATACCTCCGATTTCTTGATATCGATGAAAAAACAGAGAACTTGCCCTTGTTGACGCTGGCTTCGCTTCTTTAGAGGAGGTTCAGTCCAAAAATTTATAAGCTTATGGGAATAAAAAGGCCCTTTCGGCTGTTAATCAATAAAAGGCGGTGCTTGCGAGTCAAATAGTGGACGACACCGAAGCCATAACTGCTCACATCCCGCACTTGCGGCGCTACGCCAGAGCTTTGACGGGCGACCGTATTGCCGCGGAGGATCTGGTTCAAGATACCCTTGAGCGAGCGTGGACGCGTTTCGGCCTGTGGCGTCGGGGGAGTGATTTGCGCGCGTGGCTTTTCACCATCATGCACAATCTTCATGTCAATCAACGAAAGAGCAACCCGCCGAGCCAAAGCTACTCCGCTGAGCACTCCGCCCTCGAGCTTTCGGTTGCAGCGAATCAGGAAGGCCGGCTCGAAATAACCGACTTACACAAAGCGCTGCAACGACTGCCCGACGAGCAAAAAGAGGTGATCTTGTTGATCGGACTGGAGCAGTTGTCCTATGACGAAGCGGCTAAAGTCCTCGGCGTGCCCATCGGCACAGTAATGTCGCGTTTGTCTCGCGGCCGCGAGCAACTCCGCCAGATAATGCAACGGGGCGGCGCGACGGCGCAATTGAAGGTGATCAAGTGACCTCCCAAAAAACTCCCATCACCGAAGCTGACCTGCACGCCTACGTGGACGGGCGCCTCTCCGAGGAGCGTCGGGGAGAAGTTGAGGCGTTTCTCGCCGCCCACCCGGCAGAGCAGGAACAAGTACATGCCTATCAGGAGCAAAATAGACTGCTGCATGGTTCATTTGATGCGGTGCTTGATGAGCCGATCCCGACACAGTGGCAGAATTTCGGTAGAAACTGGCGATTTTATTGTAAACCGGTTGCGGCGGCGCTGGCCTGGATTGTCGTCGGCGGCCTTCTCGGCTGGTGGCTGCGAGGAGAATACGGCGGAGTCCCGGCCAGGAGTAGCGATTTTGTCAGGCGGGCGGCCACGGCCCATGCCGTCTATACCCCGGAGGTGCGCCATCCGGTGGAGGTAACCGCCGAGCAAGAGGAGCATCTAGTTCGTTGGCTTTCCAAACGGGTCGGAGGGCAACTCAAGGTTCCGCAGCTATTGGATCTTGGTTATGAACTCGTTGGCGGGCGTCTGCTACCGGGAGATCCAGGTCCCGTAGCGCAGTTCATGTACCAGGAAAAAAGCGGCCAGCGCTTGACACTATATATCCAGACCGATCCTAGCGGTGCGCGCGAGACCGCATTTCGCTTCTCCCAGCAAGGCAGCGTCGGAGTATTTTATTGGATCGATCGCCGGTTGAGCTATGCGCTCTCCGGAGAAATAAAAAAAGAGGAGTTGCTACGAGTGGCCAATGCGGTTTACCAGAAACTCAATCCATAGTCGGCGTTTAGAGTCTGGCGTCTAGAGTCATTACGAGGGGGCTACTACTTCGGCAGTATTGACATAAGCGCAAAAATTAGAGATAAGGCTCGGACCTGGGAATGAATATTCGGCTTTGAAAAGACGTCTTAACAAGGAGAAAATGATGAATATTATAAAGACAATGATCGGCAGTGTGGTTTTTGCGACCTGTTTTTTGCTTGTCAATACCAGCTCTGGCCTGGCCCTTGAAGTAGGCGACAAAGCGCCGGATTTCGAGCTGGACAGCACCAAAGGGGGGAAGCTCAAGTTAAGCAGCCTTAAGGGCAAGAATGTCCTCATTAATTTTTACGTGCTGGATTTCAGCCCCGCCTGAATCCAGCACCTTCAGTCGTCCGGTTCGGACGATAACCACGCAAAATTTTTGGCGGAGAATACGGAAGTCATCGGCATCAGCGCCAACGCTCCTTTTTCGCAGAAAGCCTTCGTGGATTTTGCCAAGGTCAACCACGCCCTCCTGAGCGATCGGGACGGCAAAGTGATGAAGGCGTACGGTGTCTACCGGGAAGAGCAGCGCTTTGCCAGTCGATCCTACTTCATCATCGACAAGGAAGGGATTGTGCGGTACAAAAACGTCCTGCCCAGCGGCAATCCAAAGTTTATTCTTTCAACGGACGCGATCCTCAACGAGGTAAAAAAGGTTAACAAGGGTAGTTAACGACAACTCTTCTTAAGAAGAAAGGGGAAAGAAATGGTTCAACGAAAACTTTTATGGGCATGCATGTTTGCCTCTCTATCGCTTTTCATCTCCTCCCAGCTTTTCGCCCAGGCGGATGTAAACGAGAAGAGACAGGCGCTGATGAAAGGTCAAAGCGCCGCCGCCAAAGCGGTCAAAGGCGCCGTGGAGGCAAAAGAATACGCAACCATAGAAACAAAGGCCAAAGACCTCATGGGAAGCGCCGCTAAAATAGTCGATTATTTCCCTAAAGGGAGCACAACAGGAAAAACAAAAGCCAGGGCAGAGATTTGGGAGAAGTGGGACGATTTTGGTCAAAGCGCCAAGAATCTCCGAACAGCCGCTAGCGAGTTGGCCGATGCAGCCAAAGCTAAAGACGATGGAGCCATCGGGGTAAAAGTCAAAGCTGTGAGCGGGGTCTGCAGCTCCTGCCATAAGGCCTATCGTGCGGATAAATACTCGGAATAAGGAAAATAGCACAGGATGGAACCCGCAGCCGACCGCGGTTGCGATTTCCATCCTGGCGCGCTTACAAACGAGTGGGAATTAAGCGTTCGTCAGCCATCTTCATTACCCGCAGCTCGATCCGCTTTTTGTGTCGTTCTTCGGTCTCGTGCTTTTTCACGAGTAAAGGTTTATTGTTTTTTTGATATCGAGGAATTGGTGTACCTCTGTGGCGCAGGCTATAACTCTACATGTTCATGCCACCGGCGCTTTGTCGACGCGTAGGGTTCCGGCTAATCATCCTTCGTGCCATAATTAGTTTCATCTTGAAAGCATGATGGAATAAGCCCACCATGCTGCAAGTCCTGGACGCGGGTAGCCGCTGGAATGTTAAGCCTTGAGCGGGATCATGGTAAGTTTATTAGAGCCTGCGGGAAAGAGGACGCCAACTAATAAAATCTGTTACCCGTTCCTCGTGTGTAGGGGTCACAAGATTTGGGTTGGTAGAGCTGGCTAGAGGTTTTTCGATAATGAGGAATTGCATACAGATTACTTTGTTTCTTTTCTTTTTTGTGGTTTTTCTTGTGAACGCCTGGTCCCAGGAGAGCGGCGGCGGCCTGATTGAGAGAGGGCAATATATCTTTTCGTTATCCGGGGGCTGCGCCTGCCATACCGATCCCAAAGGCACGCCGCACGCAGGGGCGCGTGAATTCCCAATTCCTTTGGCCAAGGTCTATTCTACCAACCTGACCGCCGATAAGGAGACAGGACTGGGCGGTTGGTCGGATCAGCAGATTCACGATGCCACGGTGAAGGGGATTCGACCGAACGGCCAGAGGCTCTTGCCCGTCATGCCCTATGAGGCCTACACGGGGATGGCGCAAGAGGATCTCAAAGCCATGATCGCTTACTTGAAGACTCTCAAGCCCGTACGCAAGGAGACGCCATCACTAAAAACCTGGGCCCTGTTTTACCGCCCCCTCGGGACATTTCTCTGGTCCGCGCTCTTCAGCCGGACTTTTAACTCACCTCCCCAGGCGCCTCAAAGCGGTGTAGAGAGGGGGCGTTATTTGGTGGAACATGTCTCTCTGTGTGGCGACTGTCACACGCCGCGCAATTTTCTCGGCGTTCCGAACCGCGCTATGTACCTCGCAGGTACCAAGTCGGGACCTCTAGGCGAGGAGATGCCGAACATCACGCCGGATAAGGAGACCGGCATCGGCGAATGGAGCAGAAATGACATCGCAGAATATCTTATCACGGGGACCAAGCCGGACCTGGATAATGCCCAAGGTCTCATGGCCGAGGTGATAGAGGCGGGATACAAGAACATGACAAAGGCGGATGCCCTGGCCATCGCCGACTACTTGAAATCCGTCCCAGCGATTAAAAATAAGATCAAATAGCGCCGTTTTAGCTCTAGACTGCTCTGTGCAGAATTAACCGCGCGCAATTTTTCTGGTCCGAAGCTCTTATAGACTACGGCCTTCCCACTGACTGATGTGGCTTCGTTACTCATAATTAGGGAACGGGAATGTATAGCAATTGTCCTTGCGCCGATGGTATAAGCAACGAATTCGGCGGTTCATTATGAAAGTCATGGGGAAACTTCCACAGAGCCTGTCCGTCAAGGTTACGGGCTTGATTGTTGCCGTCCTAATCGTGGGTTTTGGTGGCCTAATGATCCTAAACATCCAGCGCGAGGCAGAAGTCCTCGTTAATAAAAACGGTGAGACGGCGGGTCTCCTGGCAGCCACCATGACGATGAGCTTAGAGAACGGAATGATGGAAGTGCGCCCGGACATTATTCGCAACCTGCTGCAGAAGATAAAGTCCGAGCTTAAAGATGTCCGCCGCCTTGGGGTTTACCGGCGCAACGGCGTTGAGGCCTTTAGCGACCTTGAGACTGTAAAGGAGCTGGAGTTCGCAGGTTACATCCAGCCGGACCTAGCCGAACGGATATCTAAAATGCGGCGTGAACCAGGGGAGCGAATCAGCGATCCGCTCTTCGCGCTGGCCGTAGAAACCGGTACCCCCCGTAGGATTTATGAGTCGGTGGATCGAACGCGCATGCTCACTTTGTTTCAACCCCTAAGGAATCTTGCCGAGTGCCAAGACTGTCACGGCGCAGAGCACAAGGTTAGGGGAGTTGTCCGGGTAAGCCTTGGACTCGAGAAGCTCGATGCCGAACTGCGCTCTGCCCGAAATCGTCAGCTCCTTGTTGCCCTAGTCACCATTTTAGCCGTCATCGGCACTGTCGTGGTCTTCATGGGCCGGGTAGTGCTCCGCCCCATTTCTCGAGTGGTGTCGGTAGCTCAGCGCATTGGCTTGGGAGATTTTAGCGCGCGGGTGGTGGTAGAGGGTCATGACGAAATCGGCCGACTAGGCGGGGCTATCAATGTGATGACGGAGCAGCTCCAGCGGGCCTACAGCGAGCTAGAGCAGAAAAATAAGGCCCTGAACGAGGCACTCCACAACCTGCGTGACTCCATGAAGCGCGTGGAGTTACTAGAACAGCTTAAGGGGGAGCTGTCCAAGTTCGTGCCTGAGTCGGTCAAGAAGCTGCTGGAACAAGACCCGGATGCTACGCAGTTGGAAAAAATCGAGAAAGACGTATCCGTCCTGTTCCTGGACATCGCTGGCTATACCCGCCTTTCCGAGCAGATGGACCCCAGTAAACTTACTCGCCTCATCCAGAGCTACTTCTCAAGTTTTTTGGAGATTATTCACGAGCATCATGGAGACGTGAATGAAACCGCCGGCGATGGACTCATAGTCATCTTCCAGAGCGATCGCTCCACCGCCGAGCACGCCCTGAACGCTACCCGGAGCGCTTTCGCCATCCGGCAGCGCGTGGAAAAGCTCAACGAGGAATTCGTCGGACTGTTCCAGCCCGTCTTTCTTCACATGGGGATCAACAGCGGACAGGTGCTGGTGGGAGCCACCAAGTTTAGCTCAAGCACTGGCGCACGCTGGACGTTTACCGCGTCGGGACCGGTTACGAACCTGGCCTCGCGCATCGCTGGCCAGGCTGCCGAAGGCGAGATCCTCGTGGGCCCGACCACAGCCGATCGCATCAAGGGGTATTTCGTGTTGGAAAGTGTGGGCGAACGCAGCCTCAAGAACGTTTCCGAGACTGTCCGGCTCTACCGGGTTATCCCGCCTGGGGTGTACGAAAAGATGGTCAGAGCGGAGTGAATCAAAAGGCGATCGGAGCTGAGAACACAGTCTTTTTGAGCGAGCATACCGAATCGAATCTTCGATCCCCGCCTCTCTGAACCCTTCAATTGCAGTTGGCAGCTACCGGAGAGGCCGCAGACCAATCCCGCCGAAGTGGGGTCGTAGCAGCTCGAGGTGAGAAAGTGATCGAGTCCTAGCTTCAGTAGCTGGAGCGAGCGTCGACCCCCAGCCGAAAACCAGGCTTCAGTTGACATAACGTAAACGAATTATCCCCAAAATCTGCACGTAGGCGAGTTCGAAAAAAGCCGCTTCATGCGGTGGCGGAAAATCCGGGGTTTGAATCAAGTTGCCTGGGTCGGGAGTATGAAGCCGAAACAGGAGATAGGACCCCCGAACACATCATCTTCTACTACTTTTCCTAGCGTCAACAGTTGGCAGCCTTATGGTTCTGATTTATTATGCGCTCATCGATGTTAACCGAAAAACAGGGCGAGGAGGCGTTAGCCGATATTCGCGATTGGGGGAATCAAGTTGCCAAGCGAATGGATGAGGCGGTGGAGGTCGACCCTTACTATGACGGCGATTCGAGAACCTACGTGCTGCGCCTGGTAAAAGGTGCGCGCGTTTTGCTTTTTCGGCTCTCTGAAGCCCAGGTCCACAATCCCGCGCGGGAAACGGAATGTGAACGGACGCTGCAGCGAAAAATTAAGGATCTTTGGAATTTAATCTAACGGATCTGGGGAGTTCAAACCGTTCCAGCCGTTCAAGCGGTTCAAATCGTCTCGGCCCTTTTACAAATTGCCAAAGAAGGGGGGAGTGTTTTGCTTCAAATTGCTTTGAACGCTTTAAACGGCTTGAACTTTTTGAACGGTTACTTTCCCCTGAGTAATCGCGCTACGTCTTTTGCGAAATAACTTAAAATCATGTCCGCCCCCGCCCTCCGTATGGCAAAAAGCACTTCCATCATGATTCGTTCTTCATCGATCCAACCCTTGGCGCCCGCCGCTTTTATCATCGAGTACTCGCCGCTCACGTTGTAGGCGGCCACGGGATAGCCGAATTTCTGCTTGACGCGGTAGACGATATCCAAATAGGCCATTGCCGGCTTGACCATGACGATATCCGCGCCCTCGCGGATATCCAGCTCGACTTCCCTGAGAGCCTCATCGGCATTGGCCGGATCCATCTGGTAAGAGCGCCGATCGCCGAACTGCGGCGTCGACTCCGCCGCTTCGCGAAACGGTCCATAGAATCCGGAGGCGTACTTGGCGGCATAGGCCATGATCGCAACCTGTTGAAAGCCGTTTTGATCGAGGGCTTTGCGAATCGCTCCCACCCTGCCGTCCATCATGTCCGACGGACCGACGATATCGGCGCCGGCCCGAGCGTGGGACAATGCTTCTTTGACGAGCAGCTCCAGCGTGCTGTCGTTATCGACGTCGCCGTTTTTGACCACCCCGCAGTGGCCATGGTCGGTGTACTCGCACAAACAGACGTCCGTAATGACCAGGAGGTCGGGAAACTTTTCCTTGATGGCTCGAATCGCCTGTTGCACAAATCCGCTGTCCGCGTAGGCCTCCGAACCCGCAGGATCTTTTTTTTCAGGAATTCCAAAGAGAATGACCGCGGGTACTCCTAACGAATTGACTTCCTCACACTCCCCTACAACTCGATCCACCGATAGTTGAGCGACGCCGGGCATTGAGGAGACAGGGGTCGCCTTGTTGGTGCCCGGCCCGACGAATAAAGGATAAATAAAGTTTATCGGACTGAGGGTCGTTTCGCGCACCATCTCCCTTATCTTTTCATTGCGCCGCAGCCTTCTTGGCCGGTAGCTTGGAAAGTCCATAATATTCTCCAGACCCGTGAGGAATTTAATCGCAAAAACCCCCGCGCGGAAGAGCTACAACCAATATAGCGACTCCACCACCAAGGACACGAAGAGCACGAAGTTTAAGAGCATATGTTTCCGAACCCCTCGTGGACTTCGTGATCTTCGCGATAAAAATAACTTCCGTCAAGTGCTGCATCCATGACGTATAACGGCTGCAAAATTTACCAACGAGGCGGCTTTAGTTTCTCCGTCTCATGCCTAAAATAATTCACGATGGCGCGCACCAGTCCCGGTATCGTAAACTCCGGCGACACGACATCGACCTTTCCGCCCATGTCCTCGACGGTTTTTTTGGTTATGGGCCCGATACAGGCGATGGCGCTTTTCGGCAGCAGTTCCGCGAGGCTCTGCCCCTGAAACAACTCGACGAAATTGGCGACGGTGCTTGAGCTGGTGAATGTAACCATGTCCACTTTACGCGCGCTGAGGCTTTTTTTAATAGCCGCTCCATTGGCCTGCGGCAGCACCGTTCGATACGCCTCGACGACGCTTACTGCGGCACCCCATTGGCGTAGCGTTTGCGGCAAAAGATCCCTGGCCTTTGCCGCCCGGGGAATGAGAACGCGCTTGCCGCGAACATTTACCCGCCTGAAAACTTCAAGCAGCCCCTCAGCCTGATACTCCTTGGGTACAAGAATGTTTCGCACCCCGGCGCCTTCGAGTTTCCTTGCTGTCTCGGGGCCAATGGCAGCGACCTGCATGTTTTGCAGCTCGGTCAGAGGAATTTTACGTCGCCTGCAACGCTTAAAAAATTCCTCGACGCCATTGACGCTGGTAAAGATCACCCAATCGTAGCTCCTAATTTTATCGATGGCCCCGTCCAAAGCGGCATAACTTTCCGGCTCTTGGATCTCGATGGTGGGAACGGCAATCGCCTCGCCTCCCAGTTCTTCGATATGACGCGCCAAGGTTCCCGCCTGCGATCGCGCCCGGGTGATAACGATGCGCTTTCCGGCCAGGGGTTTCGAAGAACCCGGCAAGCGCCGTCTAGTTTTTTTTTCTTTTGCCACCGCCGTTGAAAGTCCACTCCCCCTCACTTCAAAATCTTGTCTGCGCCCTCACTCAAAAGCCTCTCTGCCAGTTCACGTCCCAGCTCCGCGGCAGTGGCCGCCGCTCCTGAAATTTCACCTCGATAGAACAAATCTCCGTCCGGCTGGGCGACCACACCGGAGATCGTTAGGCTACCGGCGACAACTCTTGCCCGGGCGCCCACCGGAACATGGCAACCCCCACCCAACCTTTTCAAGAAGGAGCGTTCCGCTTCCACCTCCGCACTTGTCGCCTGGTGGTGCAAGAAAGACAGTTGCTCCCCAATGGGATCATCCTGCCGCGACTCCAGCCCCAATGCGCCTTGCCCCACCGCGCTCACACAGATTTCATCGGCGATGAATTCCACGATCCGGGCCTCGCGGCCAATTCGCTTTAAACCCGCCGCCGCCATGACGAGCGCATCAACCTCGCCCGTGTCTAGCTTTTTCAATCGTGTATCGATATTGCCTCTGATCGGAACCGCGGCAAGATCGGGGCGATAACGCAGCAGTTGAGCCTGACGGCGCAGGCTGCCGGTGCCCACCTTGGCTCCCGAAGCGAGACCGCTTAGTGTTACCCTCCCAGAGGTCACCAAGACATCCCGCGGATCTTCCCTTTCAGGAATTGCCACAATCGCCAATCCGGGGGGAAGCTCCGTGGGCAAATCTTTCATAGAGTGAACGGCGAGGTCGATTTCTTTTCTTAGCAGGGCCTCCTCGATCTCTTTGGTAAAGATCCCCTTGCCCCCAATAGACTGAATCGGCGCTTGGGTGAACCGATCACCGCTGGTCTTAATAATCACCCTTTCGATTTCGTGATCGGGGTATTGGGCCTCCAGCTTTTTCTGCACCCACCCGGATTGTGCCAGGGCCAGAGTACTACCTCGTGTACCGATGCGGATCGCCGTCACGTCCTGGTCTTCCTTTGCCGCCCTGTTGGTCGGACCGCGCTCGTTGCTCGTGCTCGTGACCAACACGAACCACGAACACGAGCTACGTACCCCGTGTCGAGCATGTTATTTCCCTTCCAGATCGAACAGCTTCTTCAGGGCCGCGATATAGAGCGTCTCGTCGTCGTCCGGTTCCTGGGGCTTTTTCCTTAATTGCGATATCGGAGCGTGGAGCATCTTGTTGATCATTGCCGCGGTCATATCTTCCAGTGCCTTTTTCTGTTGCTCCGACAGACCCCGCAGACTTCCGCCGAGGGATTTCTCCATTTCTTTGCGCCCGATCTCCTCGAAACGCTGGCGCAGTGCGGTGATGGTCGGGACCTGCTCCAGCGAGATAATCCAACGGCCAAAGCTCTCGACCTCTTCCCGGATGATGCCTTCCGCCTTTTCCGCCTCGCTGGATCGCTCTTGAAGATTGTCCGCCGCGACGCTTTTAAGGTCATCGATGTTGTAAAGATAAGCATTATCGATGTCGTTGATCCGCGAATCAAAATTTCTGCGGTCGCCGATATCAATAAAAAACATTGCCTCCTGCTTGCGCTCTTTCAGCACCTTCTCCACCAGAGCAGCGTCCACGAGAATCTCGGGAGCGCTGCTACAACCGATGACCAAATCCGCCATTTTGAGGTAGCGCGAAAAATCTTCGAATAGAATGGGGCTGCCATGAATCCTTTCAGCCAAATCGACGGCCCTCTCGAAGGTCCGATTAGTCACCATCAGGCTCTGAAAACCGCTGCGCTGCAGATGACGTGCCATGAGATCGCCCATTTTTCCGGCGCCGATGAGCATAACCGTCTTGTCGTCGAAGCGGTCAAAAATTCGCTTCGCCAGATCAACCGCCACCGAGCTAACCGAAACGGCGCGACTGGCGATGCCGGTTTCGGTCCGTACCCTCTTGGCAACAGAAAACGAACGATGAAAAAGCCGGTGCAGTATCGGTCCCACGGCGCCCGTCCGTTGGGCCGCGCTATAGTAATCTTTGAGCTGTCCCAATATCTGTGGCTCGCCGACGACCATAGCATCGAGGCTTGCGGCCACGCGGAAAAGATGCCGAACCGCGTCGGCCCCGTAATAGGTATAGAGGTATTCGTCCAGGGCGCCCAATCGCTGGTTCGCTCTCGATTGATCCAAAAACGCCTTGATATGCTCGCATGCGAGTCGCTGATCGGAGACCGCCGCCACGACTTCCACCCGATTGCAGGTCGACACGATTACGCCCTCTTGAATCGACGGGTAGTGGCGTAGCTGTCCCAACGCTTCGGCAAGGTAGGAGCTTTCCACGGCAACGCTCTCTCTCACCTCAATGGGCGCGCTGCGATGGTTGAGACCGAGGATAATGATTTCTTTTTGCACAAACTACTCGAATCGACCCCCATGGCGGCTCGGAAAGACCGAACCACCCCAGAGAAAATAACTGAGGACCACGCAAAAGCCGACCATCGTGAGGAGCGCCGCTTTTTTCCCGCGAAGCCCCGTTGTAAACCGTCCATGCAGCAGCGCACCATAGAATAACCAGGTCATACCCGACGAGATCTGCCGCGGATCCCAGGACCAATAGTTTCCCCAGTGACTGCCGGCCCATATGCTGCCGGTCAAAATTCCTAACGTCATCAAAGGAAAACCCCATACCAGCAAAACATAGTTGAGCCGGTCCAGAGCTTCCAACGAGGGAAATCGTTTCATGAGGGAGGTCATCTTCTTTTGTTTTAAGTAGGATTCCTGGAGCAGATAGATAAGGCTGACACCGAAGGCTAAGGCGAAAACCGCGTTACCGAGGAAGGCGAAGGTGACGTGAACAGGCAGCCAATAGGTTTTCAGCCCGGGCGGCAATTGTTCGGGTCCCGTGCCGAACGCGAAGGCGGCAAGTGTCATCAAAAGAGCGAGCGGAGCGATGATGGAGCCGAGAACCGTCAAGCGGTATTTCAACTGGACCAAGAGATACCCGGCAACCATCAGCCAGGTATAAAACGAGAGCGCTTCCCGGAACTGGGTGACGCCGGGATATCCGGTTTGAAAGAAATGAACGGCGAGTGCCGCCGTATGAACCAAAAACCCGCAAAACAGAATCCACGGAGACAAACGGGACACCGAGTCGCGGACGAAAAAAACGTAGAAAATAAAACTCCCCGTCGCAACGAGGTAAATAATCGCGGTAAGTTTAAGTAGCGTCACATCCATATGTCCGGGGTCATTATAAGCTAACCCCAAGCGCCTTCAAGTCCACAAAATTGACCCCTGACTATAAACCGGATATTCTCGGCCAAACCCTCATTGCGAGAAGCGGATTGTCGGCAAGACTCTTCCTACCCCATATATTTATCATTCTGGCCCTTTGGCCTGCGGGCTGTCGCGAGTCCTCTGCCCCCGATTCTCTGCCCGGGTATTTAGCCGTGGGCATCGAAAGCAACCCGCTCCATCTCGATCCCCGCTATGCAACCGATGCCAACTCGGCGCGCATTGGTGGATTAATCTATAATTCCCTAATGCGGGCGGATGAAAAATTACGACTGCAGTCCGAACTGGCGCAACAGTGGCAGATGCCCGACGCACAGAGCTATATCTTCGATCTGCAGCGTGGAGTAAAATTTCACGATGGCCGGCCCCTGACCGCCGCAGACGTTAAATTCACCTATGAATCCGTCCTTGACCCACAAAACCGCTCTCCCAAACGAGGTCCCCTAATACCGCTTAAGTCAATCGAGCGGCTCGGAACCCATCGCCTGCGCTTCAATTTATCGGCGCCCCATGCGCCCTTTCTCGAACAATTTACTCTCGGCATTGTGCCGGCTAACGCAGCCAGCGGCGCGGCCTCCAGCAATAACCCGCCTCCAGGCTCAGGACCGTTCATGCTTCACTCGATCCAGCCCGGAGAAAAACTCACGCTCAAAAGCAATCCCATGTATTGGCAAGGTCGGCCTGCGCTCGCCGGAGTGATTTTCAAAGTGGTACCCGACGCCATGGTGCGGCTCCTCGAATTCAAAAAAGGGACCCTTGATTTTTTGCAGAACGATATCGAACCGGACATGCTTCCTTGGCTGGCAAAAAACACCGATGCCGACATCGAGACCAATCAAGGGACGACGTTTCAATACATCGGGATAAACCTCGCTCACCCGGTTCTCAAATATCACAAGGTGCGCCAGGCCATCGCTCTCGCCGTTGATCGAGAGCGTCTCATTCGCCACCTACTCAAAGATTTGGCCACGCCGGCCAGCGGCCTTCTCTCGCCTCTCAATTGGGCCTACGAGCCCGCCGTGCGGCGTTGGCCCTATGATCCCAACGGCGCCAGCAGACTCCTCGACGAAGCCGGTTTTCTCGACCCCGACGGCGCCGGACCGCGCCCGCGCTTTAAACTTTCCTTCAAGACGACGAATATAGATTTACGCCGGCGCATCGCCGAAGCGCTCAAAGAGCAATTGCAAAAAGTAGGCATCGAGCTGGAAATTCGTACTTACGAATGGGGCACCTTTTACAGCGACGTCAGAAAAGGCAACTTTCACCTCTTCTCCCTCGCCTGGGTCGGTATCATGGATCCGGATATCCATTATCAAATTTTTCATTCTGCCAGCGTCCCGCCGCACGGCGACAACCGCGGTCGCTACCGTAACCCGCAGCTGGACCCGTGGCTGGAGATGGGACGCACAACCACCGCGACCAACGAGCGCAGGAGGATTTACAGTGAGGTGCAGAAGATAATCGCCGAGGACCTGCCCTACATTCCTCTTTGGTGGGTGAAAAACGTTGTCGTCAAACACCCTGCGGTGCATGGATTTGTGGCCTACCCGGACGGCGATTTTATCTCCATGAAGCGGGTCTCCCTTTCTTCCGGGCGCCTATAACGTGAAAAGTTATCTGCTGCAGCGGGTCTTCCTTCTGATGCCGACTCTGTTGGGGGCGCTGACATTGGTCTTTTTACTCATTCATTTGATTCCAGGCGACCCCGTCGAGGTGATGTTGGGTGAGACTGCGAGCGCGGTGGACAAACAGCAACTGCGCCAAAGTCTAGGCTTGGACCAACCGCTCGCGGTTCAATATCGCCGCTTTCTCGGCGGGTTCGTTCGCGGCGATCTGGGAAAATCCCTCTACGAGCAAGCCAGCGTCAGCTCTTTGATCCGAGCGCGTCTTCCCGCCACCATCGAGCTCACGCTATGGGCGATGGCTATGGCGATCGTGATGGCTTTTCCTTTCGCCTTCCTGTCCGCCATAAATCCAGGTTCGTGGCTCGACCGATTTGCCCTCTGCCTGTCCCTTCTGGGACTCTCCATGCCGAACTTCTGGCTCGGTCCTCTGCTTATGATCGTATTTTCGATTCATCTGGGCTGGTTGCCGGTGTCCGGTCGCGGGGATTGGATCCATCTCCTTCTGCCCTCGCTCACTCTCGGGATGGGAATGGCCGCCATCTTAACGCGCATCCTTCGCGCCAGCTTGCTCCGCGTGGTCCATGAAGACTACGTGCGCACAGCGCGCGCCAAAGGGTTGAGCGAGAAACATGTCTGGCTCAAACACACCCTGAGAAACGCGCTCCTTTCAGTCATAACGATCATGAGCCTGCAATTCGGCAGCCTGCTGGCCGGCGCGGTAATTACCGAAACAATTTTTAGCTGGCCCGGTATTGGCAGACTCACCGTACAGGCGATCCAGACCCGGGACTACCCGCTCGTTCAAGGCTGTGTTTTGGTCATCGCTGTCTCTTATTTATTGGTGAATTTTCTCACTGACATGTTTTACCGCCTCGTGGATCCGAGAATCTCCTATGAAAAATAAAGGTTGGCTATGCGCCGGTATCTTTATATTGGCGCTCCTCGTGGCATCAGCGCTCCTGGCGCCCTTCCTCGCGCCCCATGATCCCGTGCGCCAGAACCTCGACCGGGATCTGTTAGTTTATTCTAGCGATCATCCCTTGGGAACCGACAAATTGGGCCGCGACATACTGAGCCGGACACTTTATGGAGGTCGAATCTCTCTCCTCGTAGGATTTACTACAGTGGCGATTTCTCTCGCCATGGGTCTGGCGATCGGCGCTCTTTCAGGATATTTCGGCGGATGGCTCGACCAACTCTTGATGCGCCTGGTGGATATATTGATGGCCTTTCCCGGCATCCTCCTGGCCATCGCTTTTACGGCGGCTCTTGGACCGGGGTTGCAACATGTAATCCTGGCGCTCTGCTTGATCGGCTGGACGGGCTACGCGCGACTGGTGCGCGGGGAGATTCTGTCGCTCCGCGAATCGGTGTTCATCCACGCCGCGCATGCCATTGGCTGTAAACCGTCACGGGTGATCCTTGTGCATTTGTTACCCAATCTGCTTCCACCTCTGCTTATCCAAGCGACTTTCGGCTTGGCCGCCGCGATAATTGCCGAGGGCAGTTTGAGTTTTTTGGGCCTGGGAGTCGAGCCGCCGACGCCTTCTTGGGGATCTATGCTGAACGAAGGGCGGCAATTTCTTCTGGTTGCGCCACATTTGACGACCTATCCCGGTTTGGCCATCATGATCGCCGTCTTGGGGCTCAATCTCGTGGGCGATGAGTTACAGCATTGGCTACAGCCAACGAGGGAATGACCGTCTAGCGTCTCACGTTAAATTTCACGCGTCGGGTTTCGGGATGCGGGATAGGGGGTTTGGGATTTGACTTTGGGGTTTTGAGTTTTGAATTACAGGATGCGGGATTCAGGGTTCGAGTATTTGGATTCCGCGTTCCGCATTCACCCCCTCTGCAATGTGCGTTGCGCATTCCCGATACCAACCAGATTGCCAACCCGGCGGGAGGATGGTAAGTAAAATCACAACGGGAGGATCAATTGATGAAGTTATATTCCTGCCACACCTGACCTTACGCCCACAGGACAAGGATTGTCCTTGCGGAAAAAAAATTGCCCTACGAACTCGTCGAAGTCGATCTCAAACACAAGCCAAAGGAGCTCATTGATAACAACCCCTACGCCAAAGTTCCGGTACTGCTCGACGATGGCGGGGTGATCTATGAATCGGCCATCATCAACGAGTATCTGGAAGAGAAATATCCTGCGACTCGTCTCCTCCCGGCGGACTCCTTGGGCCGCTCCAAGGCGAGGATATGGGTTGATTTTTTCAATAGCCGGATACACCCCACGGGGGGCGATTTGCGCCACGGTCGCAATCCGGAAGTGGCCAGAGAACGAATGACGGCCCATCTAGAATCCCTTGATGCGGAATTGGCGGGAAAAAGCTATCTCCTCGGTGAGTACTCGCTGGCCGATATTACCTTTATTCCTTTTTACGTCAGGCGAGATCGCTATAAAGTGACCATCGACGATAACTTGCCCAATCTAAAACGCTGGTGCGCCAATTTGCTCGCCCGTCCGGCGGTCGCGGCGACGCTGTAACTGCGTCTGGCGTTTAGAGTCTGGAGTCTCGGGTTAGGGGAACTCTAGACGCTAGACGCTGAACGATCAACTCTAAGGACACCCCGATGCAACCACTATTAATTCAGTCGCAGGAAATCAGAGGCATTGTCAAAATGGAGGCCGCGGTAGAGGCGGTCCGCACCGGCTTTCGCGAGTGGGGAGAGAATTCTGACCTCAATGCACCGCGGCGACGAATACACATTCCCACCGGCGTTCGTGTGAGCGTTCATCAAGGCGGCGTGCCGGTTGCCGGCGCCACCGGCCTCATGACGCACTGCGAATGGGTCAAGCCGATGTCCCAGGAACAAATCTATTCCCGCCTCAACCAACCGGTCACAGTCTTATATGACGCCGCGGAAGGCGAACTCAAAGGGATCATTGTAGGCGAAATCACCTGTTCCGAGCTGCCTAACAACATTGCCGTCACCGGCTTGCGCACCGCGGCGACGAGCGCCGTCGGCACGGATCTGCTCGCGCGTCCTGATGCGGAAAACCTTGCTATTTTCGGATCGGCGGGCCAAGCAAAGAACCATCTTTTGGCTTTAATGCAAGTGCGCCGCCTGAAAAATATCAAGGTCTACAGCCGAAACCCCGAGAACTGCAAGCGCTTTGTCGACGAAATGGGTCCGGTGACCAACCTCAACATCGCCACGGCTTCGTCCCCCCGGGAGGTCATGCAGGGGGCGGATATCATCTTGACGGCGACCAATGCCAGCGTTCCTGTCTTCGACGGCAACTGGCTTCAGCCCGGGCAGCATGTCACCACCATAGTCGGCAGCAACGTAGGCCTGGTCAAGGGAGGCTTCACCGCCGCCAAACGGCGTGAGATCGATGACGCAACCCTCTCCCGTAGCCATGTCCACGGCATCGTATCTATCGAGCAGGCTAAACAGGACGAACAGGCCGATATCTACGATCCGGCAGGTCGTGGCGTCATCCGCTGGGAACAGCTCATCGAAATCGGTGACATTCTCGCGGGAAAAAAAGAAGGGCGCACGAAGCCCGAGCAGATCACGTTTTACAAAAACAACGCCGGCCAGGGCGTGGCGGACGTTGCTCTGGGAGCCTTGGTGCTGGAGCAGGTGAGAAAAAAAGGCGGCGGCCAGATACTAGCGATATAGGATTTTATCCCGAAGGGGCAGTCCCCTTTCCAGAAGGGGGACTATCCCCCCTTCTTGGAGTTCTTTCTACACAGAGAATATCCGATAAAAATCGTAACAACAATGCATCGCATCGCCCTCGCGCAGATCGCCTCCTCCACTGATAAGCACACTAACCTCAAGCTCGCTCAGAAACTCGCCAAGGAGGCCAGGGACCAAGGCGCCCGCCTTATCGCCTTTCCCGAATTTCTGATGGCTTTCTCTCCGAGCAGCCAATCGGCGGAAGAGTTGACCGAGCTCGCCGAGCCTGTCGACGGACCATTCACTAAATCGCTACAAGAAGCAGCGAGAGCGATGGAGATCGATATGTTGGCGACCATCTACGAGAAGTGTCACCGTCTCAACCGCGTGTACGATACGGCCGTCTGGATCGACAGTGCCGGGGCCATAACCGCGGTCTACAGGAAATTACATCTCTACGACGCGCTGGGTTTCAAAGAATCGGACAAATTTCTCGCCGGCGACAAAGTGGTGCCGCCGGTGAAGACCGACGTGGGTCAGACCGGCTTGATGATTTGCTACGATCTGCGTTTTCCCGAGCTATCGCGCCTCCTCACCTTGATGGGCGCCAATGTTCTGGTCGCGCCTTCGGGCTGGGTACAGGGAGAGATGAAAGTCGAGCACTGGCAGACGATGATTCGCGCACGGGCATTGGAGAATGGCTGCTATGTGATCGCCCCCGGCCAGGTGGAAAACATCTACATCGGCCATAGCATGGTCGTTGACCCTTTCGGCCGTATCCTCGTCGACATGGAAGAACGTCAAGGCATGGAAATCGTCGAAATCGATTTAGCCGTCGTCGCCGAAGTGAGGGAGAAACTGCCGTTGCTCAAAAACCGCCGCGCCGATGTATACGAAAGTATTTCCTCCTCGATGAAACTGCCCTAAACACTCGATCTTTCGATTGTCGCCAGCGAAGTTAAGATCATCGTGTCGCGGCTACCGTTTTGGAAGGCCGCAAACCAGGTTGCGGTGGAATTTCGTATCGTCGGCGAAGCGCAACCATGAGCGGAACAGTAGCTTCGGATTGACACTACGAAGTGTTGTGGGATATTTGGGACAGATATAGAGCGGCGAGGGACGCTCCATTCACAATAGGTTGCCTTGCCGGAAAGTGTCTCCACTGCGTAAAATCATTGCTGGATAATCTGCGTGTAATACATTCAGCGTTGCCTGTCACAGGAGGTGCGTGATGACTTACAAACTATCAACCGACGGCGTTGCAGCAGTTCTCGCCGCCCTGGTGCTTAGTTTTTCATGGATGAACGTTGTTGCCGCCGATGATCGACCCAATTTGACCGTCGCGGTCAACACTTTGCCCCGCGGTCTGGAGCCGGCGGAGCGTACCGGCAATGTCGATGTCCGGGTGACCTATTCGATTTTCGATACCCTCATTCGCCGCGACTTTCGCAATCCACATCCCGACGGCGGCGTCCGCTTGGTGCCTCACCTGGCGGAATCATGGAAGCGGTTGGATGCCAAGACCGTCGAGGTCAGACTGCGCAAGGGAGTAAAATTTCACAACGGCGACGAACTTACGGCGGACGATGTCACCTTCACCTTTTCGCCGGAGCGGCTTTGGGGCGAAAACTCCGTAATCGCCAACGGGCGAGATTATTTTGATCATCTGGAACGGGTAGAAAAAATCGATCCCTATACCGTACGGTTCACCACGAAAAAGCCGGACGTGGTTTTCGAGCACCGTCTATCGACTTACACCTCCTGGGTGGTCAATGCCCGATCCTGGCTGCAGTTCAAAGATAAAACGCCCAAGGACGCGGCGGGTAAACCCATCGGCAAGGAAACCGCCTGGCTGGACGAGGCGCTCAAAGCGAATCGGTGGAATCCCGTGGGCACGGGCCCATATAAGTTCAAGAGCTGGAAGAAAAATGAATTCGTTCAACTGGAAGCACATGACGCTTACTTTTTGGGTAAGCCCGCAGCCAAAGCGGTGACTTTTCGATCGATTCCCGAAACGGCCACGCGGATCGCCGGTCTGGTTAGCGGCGAGTTCGACATCATCGTCGATGTGCCGCCGGATCAAATCCCGGTTTTGGACCGATACAAAGATTTGGAAGCGCGATCCGTGGTCCTGGAAAATACCCATGTCCTTGTTTTCAATACCAACCACCCGGTGCTCAAAGACAAACGCATCCGCCAGGCTCTCAGCCTCGCCATCGATCGCAACCGCCTCATCAAGTCCCTCTGGCACGGCAAAACCTATACACCCAACGGTCATCAAATCCCGTCCTTCGGGCCCATGTACAATAAGAGTCGCCGGGGCTACGTCTATGACTTGGAAAAGGCCAAACAGCTATTGAAAGAGGCGGGATACAAAGGGCAAAGCGTCACCTACCGCTTGATTCCCAACTATTATCTCAATGGCTTGGAAGCGGCGCAGGTGGTGCAAGAGATGTGGAAAAAAATCGGTTTCAACGTGGAGTTGCAAATGGTCGAAAACTTCGATCAGAAACGGACTCCCGACGCCGCTATCTACGCCTGGTCCAATTCCTATCGGCTCCCCGATCCCACCGGCGCCATCGACGTGCTGTGGGGCGAAAGCTCCGGCATTCAAATAAAGTATAAGTATTGGACGTCGAAGCCATTTAATGACGCCGCCCGAATCGTGCTGACGAGCCCTGATATGAAAGTACGCTATGATCAATTTCAGAAGATGCTCGACGTCTTCGAAGATGATATGCCGATGACGATGCTTTATAACCCGCTGCAGACATATGGGGTGCGCAGGAAAATCGACTGGCGACCCTCCGAACTGTTTTTCATGGATCTGCGCCCTGATAATTTTAAATTCAAATAGGCCGGCGGCAATGGCTCTCCGAGTCGCTGGAGGGGCGCCGCATCGCCAGCCATAGGCCAGATACCTACGAAAAGATCCGAGGGGACAAGGCTGATAACCGCAGACGAGGCCTTGGCATTGCAAATTTCAAATCTCAAAGAGCTAATTTGAAAATCTGAGATCTGTCATGTGAAATTCCTCGCTTAGCGAGGACCGGCCCATCGGCGGCGGTTGGAAGGCTTGCCCCCGAGTGATTGCGTTTCGGAGAAATTTGCAAAAATGACCCCTCTTCTGGAAATTAACGACCTGCGCGTTTATTTTGACACGCCGCGGGGGGTCGTCAAGGCCGTGGATGGTGTCTCTTTTAAAGTCGCCCCGGGAGAGACCCTGGCGGTGGTCGGCGAAAGCGGCTGCGGCAAGAGTGTAACCTGTCACTCTATTCTTCGCCTTCATCCGTCAAACGGGCGTATCGTCGCAGGTAGTATCTCCTTTCAACAAGTCGACCTGCGATCCCTCGACATCCCATCCCTTGAATCCTATCGGGGCAAAGAAATTGCCATGATTTTTCAGGACCCCATGACCGCGCTGAATCCGGTGCACACCATCGGGGGCCAAATCGCCGAAAGTATCATGCTGCACCGGGGAATGAACCGACGAGATGCCTTCGGCGCAGCCCTTCGCTTCCTTGAGATTGTCGGCATCCCCGAGGCCAAACGACGCCTGACAGAATATCCGCACCAGCTCTCCGGAGGAATGAATCAACGGGCCATGATCGCCATGGCCCTTTCTTGTCATCCCAAGCTTTTGATCGCCGACGAGCCGACCACGGCCTTGGATGTAACCATTCAAGCACAAATTCTCGAACTGATGAGACAACTCCAGCGGGAGCAGGGAATGGCCATCATCCTCATCACCCACGACCTCGGGGTCGTGGCGGAAATGGCCGATAACGTCGCCGTCATGTACTCCGGCAAGATTGTCGAGCAGGCGAACGTCGAAGATATATTTCAACGACCGGCGCATCCCTACACCGTCGCGCTTTTGGAGTCGCTGCCGCGCATCGATCGCGATCTCGATAAACTGCGAGTGATAGAAGGGTCCGTTCCCTCTCCGTTCGAATTGCCGAGAGGCTGTCATTTCACGCCCCGCTGTCATTTCGCCACGGAAGAATGTCGCCGGCGCTCCCCGGCGCTCGAGCCCTTGGAGGCCAATCATCAGGCCGCCTGCTTGCACCCCCAAGGCATCGCTCCATGAGTACCGCATCGCCGCCTGAGCCCGCCGCGCCGCTTCTTTCAGTGTCAAATCTGGTGCGCCATTTTCACGCCCGCCGCCGTTTCTCCTTCTCAGCGCCCCGGCCGGTGCGCGCGGTGGATGATGTGAGTTTCCAGCTCTGGCCCGGCGACACCTTGGGGCTCGTGGGCGAAAGCGGTTCCGGCAAGTCCACCGTAGGGCGCCTGCTCCTGGGAATCGACCGACCCACCGCGGGAGACATTCGTTTCGACGGTCGTGACATCCAGCGACTCGCCCCCAAAGAGTGGCGCGCGCTCAGACGCGATATGCAGATGATCTTTCAGGACCCCCTTGGCTCTCTCGACCCGCGCATGACGGTGGCCAGCCAGATGCGCGAACCCCTCGACATCCATGGCATGGATTTACCGGAAAGCCGCAACCAGCGCGTCGATGAAATGCTCCAATGGGTCGGTCTGCCCCGCGACACCAGAAGCCGCTATCCCCACGAGTTGAGCGGCGGGCAACAACAGCGCGTGGTCGTCGCCCGGGCTTTGATCATGCGCCCCAGACTTGTGGTATGCGACGAGCCGGTATCCTCCGTGGATGTGTCGATTCAAGCGCAAATTATCAATCTGCTGGTGGATTTGCGCTCCAGGCTCGGCCTGACTTATCTCTTCATCTCCCATGATCTCAAGGTCGTCCGCCATATTTCAAACCGTATTGCCGTGATGTACCTTGGCAAGCTCGTTGAAACCGGCGAGCGAAAAGCGATCTTTGAAAAGCCGCTGCACCCCTACACCCAGGCGCTCATCTCCGCCATACCGGTACCCGATCCTTCACTGAAGCGCGAGCGCATGATTCTGGCGGGAGAGCCGCCCAGCCCTGTGAACCCTCCCTCCGGATGCCGCTTTCATACGCGCTGTTCCTATGCGATGGCGCACTGCCGCGAGCGGGAACCCGAGCTTAAAGCCGTCAGTGCATCCCACGCGGTCGCCTGTCACCTGGTAGACTCATCTTTGAACGAGCCGGTAAAAGCGAGCAGCGTCAGGTGAAACTCATAGCAATAAAAATTTTCCGCGCCGGTATCACCATTTGGCTCGTGGTAACCATTGCCTTTTTAATCCTGCGTCTGTCCGGCGATCCGTTGGAGTCGCTTGTCGGCGACGATGCTTCCCAGCAGGTGGTTGAGTACTATCGTCAAAAATACGGTTTTGACCGGCCGCTCTATCATCAATACCTATCCTACTTCGCGAACGTCTTGAGCGGAGATTTAGGCGTCACGTTGCAGGAGGAACGAAACGCCCTGGAGGTCGTTTTGGAGGCGATCCCCCGAACCTTGGAGCTAGGCTTCCTGTCCCTCGCGTTGAGTTTGATTATCGGCATTCCCCTGGGCATCGTCGCCGCACTGCATCGAAACAAATTGATTGATCGCTTTACCATGTCGTTTGCGGTTCTCGGTTTTAGCGTGCCGAATTTTTTTCTCGGAATTCTCTTGATCTTGTTGTTTTCCCTTTGGCTCCGTCTGCTGCCAAGCTCCGGCACCGGCACCTTTTATCACCTCATCATGCCGGCAATCACGCTTGGCACATCGAGCGCCGGCTCCATTGCCCGTTTCGCGCGATCCTCGATGCTCGACGTCCTCAATAAATCCTACATGCGCACGGCTGCGGCCAAGGGAGTTCCCCGTTTTCGACGATTCGCCTGGCACGCTTTGCCCAATGCAGCGATTCCCATCGTAACGATCATCGGTTTTCGCCTGGGAGATCTGGTGGCCGGCTCCATCGTTACGGAAACAGTCTTCGCCTGGCCAGGAGTGGGCCGGTTGTTGGTCAACGCCGTCCAAACACGCGACTTGGCGGTGGTGCAAACGATTTTGTTAATGGTCGGAGCGACAATGACTCTGGCCAATCTCATGGTGGATATCGCTTACGGCTGGATCGACCCGAGAATTCGCACCAGCGCCGACGCCGATAGGAAATGACCGATGGCCCAGGAAATCGCGCCCCCTACTCCTAATCAGATGGATCCCGGGACTCCCCTTGCCGCCGATGCGCCGCAGCTGGGCGTTGCAGCCCGGATTGCTAAATTTCCTCCTTTGGTTTTAACCTCCTTGACCTTCATTTTCCTCGTCTTGTTTGTTTTCGTCGCCGCGCCGCTGCTGGCGCCCTATCATTACACCACCCAGGATTTGTTAAACCGCTTAAAGCCCCCGGCGTTTTTGGGCGGACCCGCGCAATATATTTTCGGCACTGACGAATTGGGTCGGGATATTCTCAGCCGTTTGATGTACGGCATTCGGTTCAGCATGTTCGTGGCGATTTTGGCGACGATCATCGGCGCGGTGCTCGGTTCTTTCCTAGGTTTTGTCGCGTCCCATCTGCGCGGTTGGGTGGAAGAAAGCATCATGACGCTGGTGGACGTGCAGGCGTCCCTGCCTTTCATGGTTATCGCTCTGGCCGTTTTGGCGTTTTTTTCCAACAGCTTTATCCTTTTTATCGCCGTCCTCGGCATCAACGGCTGGGAAAATTACGCCCGCCTCACTCGCGGCATGGTGTTGCAGGCCATGGGCCATGGGTATGCCGTGGCCGTGCGTTCGCTTGGGATGACGCCGCTGCGGCTTTACGCGCGCCATATTCTTCCCAATATCGCCAGCGCTCTCATCGTGCAGTTTACCTTGAACTTTCCCCAGACTATTCTGCTGGAGACCTCGCTCAGCTTCCTCGGTTTGGGCATCCAACCGCCACTCACCAGCCTCGGGCAAATGCTTGGCGCCGGTAGAGCCCACCTGCTCTTAGCCTGGTGGATCGCGCTCTTTCCCGGATTTACCATTGTGCTCATCACTCTATCGATAAGTATCATCGGCGATTGGTTGCGCGACCGCCTCGATCCGACGTTGCGATGATGGCAAAATTTTCATTTCTTCCTGGAAAAGATAATTTTCACCACGAAGGACCCAACGCGGCTATGGCGCAACCAAAATTCGGAATGTCTCGCGCAAAGACGCGAAGGCCGCAAAGATCGCAGAGAGAATTTAAACTTTGCGCGCTCGGCGCGCTTGGCGGGAATAAATATCTAAGGACGGGCGGCGATGTCGCAAAGAGTTGACAAACCCGCTCGGCGCCCGCGAGCTGTGGACGATCCTTGGTTTCACCAAAGGATCGTTTTGATCAATCACCGCGGCCTATCGCCCGGACTTCCGGAGAATACCCTGGCGGCTTTTAAGAACTCTGTTGCTTTGGGAGTGGACGTCATCGAATTGGACTTGCGAGGCACAAAAGACCATCGTCCGGTGGTGCTGCACGATCCGACAGTGGACAGAACAACCGACGGCGCGGGCGCGATCGAGAGCCTAATGTTAAGACAACTTAAAAAACTTGACGCCGGAAGCCACGTCAATGGTAAATTTTCCGGCGAGCGGGTGCCCACCTATGAAGCGGTTTTGCAGCTTGTGGCAGGTACGGGCGTGAAGCTGCTGCTCGATATCAAACCGGGCAAGACCCTTGCCCCAGCCAACGTCGTGCGCCTGACAAAAAAATACCGAGCCGAGTCAAATGTCATTGTCGGCGCGAGAACGCTCGAGGACCTTGCTCTTTTCCGCAGGCTCAGCCCTACTATTCGTATTCTCGGTTTCGTCAAAAATCGAAGAGACATTGATCCTTTCCTCCGCGCCGGCGCGGAAATTATCCGGCTATGGCCCCAATGGATCGACGCCACTCCGGCTTTGATGCGAAAAATCCAAGAATCGGGGCACCCCGTATGGGTCACCGCCGATGATGCGGGTCGCAAAGACTTGTGCAAGCTCATTCGGCAGGGAGTAAACGGTATATTGTCCGACCGCCCGGAGCTCCTCGCTGAGTTGTTGGGTGGCGCCGAGTGCGGCACAATTAAAGACTGACACGGGATACGAGACTTGATATGCGGATGCGAGATGCGGGATTGGAGTATCGAATCTCAGTCGGTGTTACGCTTTCGCCGCCTCCAAGAATTCGCGACTTCCCATGGACAAGAGGGTCGTGAGGTGGGTGTAAAGATAACGTACCTGGTGATTCAAATAAAAACGCGTCGCTTCTGCGTCGCCGGCTGAGCCCGCCGCCTTTCCGGCCGCGGCAATGCGGCCGAAGCCTTTTTCCATCGCCTCTCTCACCTTTGCGGCCTTGGGCTGTCCTGGATAGCCCAGCGACTGTGAAAGATCGGAAGGACCGATGAAAAACACGTCGACTCCGTCTACTTGCAAAATTGCATCGGCGTTGCGCAGCGCCTCCTCGTCTTCCAACTGGACGCAAACCAGAGTCTCGCGATTGGCGGCGACGACATAATCAGCCATGGACAGACCGAATCCATAGTCGGCGGAACGGGTGCCGGCGGCGAGGCCGCGCTTGCCGAGGGGCGCATATTTGACCGCGGTAACAGCGCGCCGAGCCTCCTCGGCTGTGTTCACATGGGGAATCTGCACGCCCATGACCCCGCGGTCTAAAATCGCGGTTATCTCTTCGGGGTCATTGCTGCGCGGCCGGGCAATCGGCGTGATCTCGCTCGCCTCAGCGGCCATGGCCAACAGCTCGACGCTCTCCCAGGAAATGGAGCCATGCTCGCAGTCGATCAATATCCAATCGAAGCCGAGCTTGCCGATCATATCCACTACCTGCGGCGACGGGAACATCAACGAAACCCCAAACGCCGGCCGTCCGGACATTATTTTTTCCTTGAGCTTATTTGCTTTCATCTTTCACCCTAAGTCATTCATGATTGAGTAATGCAAACGTAACTGAATTATGCCGCGCAGTCTACCATTGACTTAAGCCAGTGCAAATAATATAAGCCTTCAACTTCCTGTCGTTTCGTTTAATCGGCAGGGTTCGATTATGCGCAATCCGAAGACCGGTCACGCTGTAATTGTCTCCTGGAAATATGAGTAAATCCGCCGGGCCAACAACGGGTTCGACAGTCGGCCACAGGAGCTCCGCCAAGCTTGAGCGCTGGCTGCGTCAGATTTACTACAAACTGACCGCGCCACAGTTCCTGATTTCTCTAGTGCTCCTCGCTGCACTGGTCTTCCTGCTGCTCCAGCCGCTATGGGAACTCACCGCGCGCACCCTTTTTTGGGGCGAGCGAGACCTGCGTTTGTCGAGGGAGGCTGTTCCCGGGCAAGCGACACTTTTTCACTGGAAGCATATACTCTTGAGCCCCTCGGCGAACGCCATACTGTGGGAGCCGCTGTTTAATACGCTGGTGACGGGCGGTAGCGCGGCGGCGTTGGCGTTGAGTTTAGGGGGCATCCTCGCCTGGCTAATCGTACGCACCGACATCCCGGGACAGCGTATTATGCGTCCCATTCTCACCTTGCCCTACGTTGTGCCGTCTTTCGCGCTGGCCCTGGCCTGGGGAACGCTTTTTCGCAGTTCCGCTATCGGCGGGGTCGCCGGATTCTTCGAGAACCAAACCGGTATAGTCCCGCCGGAATGGCTTCCCTATGGTCCGGTGCCGATTATCCTCGCTATGACGATCCACTATTTTCCCTTTGCCTTTCTCTTGATCTCCGGGGCTCTTGCCACGGTGGACACACAGTTGGTGGAAAGCGCTGAATTGCTCGGCGCTTCACGCTGGACGATATTACGCAAGATAGTATTTCCCCTGGTAACACCGGCGTTATTGGCGGCTTTCGTTCTCATTTTCGGCAAAACCATCGGCACATTTGCGCTGCCGTTTTTACTGGGAGCGCCGGTGCAGTATCACACTCTGGCGACGATTCTCTTCTCCACTCTAAAATTGGGGATGGAAGCGAGAGGCTATATTCTAGCCCTGGTGTTGATCGTCATTACCGGAGCTGTCGTTTACTTCAATTATCGCATTCTGGGCGGTGCTTCGCGACGATTCGAAACCATCGGGGGCAAAGGTTTCAAGTCCAATCCCACCCTGCTGGGCCGGTGGCGTTTGCCGGCTTTTTCCTTTGTCGCCGTGGTTGCTCTCGTGACGGCAATCTTTCCCATCGGCCTGATGATTTATCGAACAGTGATGTTGGTGGATGGGCGCTACGGCCTGGAAAATTTTACGCTCCATTACTGGATCGGCGTATCCAATCCGGCGATCGCCCATGGTCAGCCCGGGGTGCTGCACAATCCTCTCATTCTCGGCGCCGCATGGAACAGTATCCGTCTGGCGGTTTTGAGCTCGGCGTTTTGCGGGGTCATCGGTCTGGTGATCGGCTATATCGTGGTGCGCAATCGTGGCAGCCTGATCTCTCGCCTTCTCGACCAGATCTCCTTTATCCCGTTCCTATTTCCCGCCATCGCCCTGGGAGCGATGTACCTCAGCATGTTTGCCGTCCCGCGTGGCCCCATCCCGGCGCTCTACGGCACCTTCGCCCTCTTGGTGTTGATCGCCGCGGTGGACAAACTTCCCTATAGCACCCGCACCGGAGCCAGCGCCGTCACCCAGATAGGACAGGAATTGGAAGAGGCCGCCGAAATCCAAGGGATTTCCTGGTTCAAACGCTTTTACAAAGTTGTATTGCCTTTAGCGACGTCGGGGCTAGTGGCCGGAATGATGGTCAGCTTCGTCAGCATCATGCGTGAGCTTTCGCTCCTCATATTCCTCATCACGCCGTCCACCGGGGTGCTGATGACGCTGGGATTTCGCTATGCCGAGGAGGGCCAACCGCAGCTCGCCAACGCTTTGATTCTCTTGGTTACCGTGATTACCATTGTCGGCGAGTTGATAATCTGGTGGGTGGGAAAGGGCCGTCTGGCCCGCTTGCAGGAGAAATGAATAACTGCTCTTCAGGGTTTTGTGTGGAAATCCGGCAATTCAGTTCCAGCATGTCGAGCGATTGGGTTCATTACGAAGATCACGAAGGACACGAAGTTCGGACTAGAGAAGAGCATTTATATTCAAAGAAAATATTTTCTTCCTTCGTGCTCTTCCTGTGCTTCGTGGTGGAAACAATTTCTTGATTGCGACTGTGCCGTGCTGTGGTGAACGCTTCTCCACAGGAGACCCGGATGAGGCTATCTAATATCTTATGACTGCGGCGATAGAAATTCGTAATGTCACAAAGCGCTTCGGAAAGGCGGCCGCTCTCGACCGGGTGCATCTTACCATCGAGGACGGTGAGTTTCTCGTGTTGCTCGGCCCGTCGGGTTGCGGCAAAACCACATTGCTGCGCGCCATCGCCGGCTTCGAGCAACCCAATGAGGGAGAGATCGTCATCGCGGACCAGGTCGTCTTTTCGGCTGCGCGGGGCATTATGGCGCCGCCCGGCAAGAGGCAGGTGGGCATGGTTTTTCAGAGCTATGCCCTCTGGCCCCATATGAAAGTGTACGACAATATCGGCTTCGGACTCACGGTAAAGAAAACCTCCCATCAGGAAATGCGCCGACGAGTGGACGAAGTGCTGCGTGATCTCGCCATGGAGGGGTTGGGCGGCCGCTACCCCTCCGAGTTATCCGGCGGACAACAGCAGCGGGTAGCCCTGGCGCGCCTGCTCGCCACCAAACCTTCCGTGTTCCTGATGGACGAGCCGCTCTCCAATCTGGACGCGCGCTTGCGCTTGGACATGCGCTCGGAAATCAAACGTATCCACCACGAATCCGGAGTCACGACTATCTACGTGACCCATGATCAGACTGAAGCGATGACCATGGCGAGCCATATCGCGGTGATGAACAAGGGACAAATCCAGCAAATCGGAACGCCCCATGAGATCTATCGGCATCCCGCGAATCTATTCGTCGCGGAATTCGTCGGCACGCCGAGCATCAACCTATTGCCGGCGCGAACGATAACGGCTAACGGGCAATTTTGGCTGGAGGCGGATGATTTCCGTTTACTAGCGGCTTGGCTGCCGCCTAGGGAAAGGGTGATCATCAGCGCAAGGCCGGAAGACATCAGCCTCCATTTTGAGCCCCAAGCAGATACCATCGAATTCAAAGTATACGCCGTCCAGCCCACGGGACCGGAAACCTTCGTGCAACTGAGGCGGGGCCAGCGCACGCTGGTGGTGCGCGAGACGCGGCCCGTGGATTTAAAGATGAACCAGTCCATATGGCTTAGAATTGATTTGTCTTCGGTTAACTTCTATGATGAGCGAACTGGCGGCTTGCTCGGTCGCGAGGGAGCTCTGGCTGGATGACACAAATCGACGGCGGATAAACAAAGGAGAAAACTTTATGAAATATGCGATTATCATGTTGCTGGTCTTCGCCATGAACCTGCTGCCGGACAGCGTCCGGGCGCAGGGCGGCGATGAGGCGTGGCTCAAGAAGGCGCAGCTCGGCCCCCATACGCCTAAAACCCAGGACTGGGAAGCGATCAAGTCGGCTGCCAAAGCCGAGGGTAAAGTCGTCATCTATTCGGTCTCTTCCCGAATCTTCAGGTTGCAAAAGGACTTCAAGGAAAAGTTCGGAATAGAGATAGAAGGCCACGATATCGCCTCCGACACGCAGCTGGAGAAGTTCCGGCGCGAGCATCAGGCCGGAGTTTACAACGTCGATGTGCTTTTCAACAACGAGGCGCCGACCCTCCTCAACGAATTTCTGCCGAAAAAGCTTGTCTGGAATTTCATCCCGGATAGTGTCGTGCAATTCCTGGATAAAGATGAAATGGCGCCCTTTCTGGTACAGAGGTGGAGCAGCCGCATCATCATGTACAATGGCGCGCGCAATCAGAAGTCGCCCATCAATAATCTCTGGGACCTCACCCGTAAAGAGTGGAAGGGCAAGGTCCTCGTTCCCAGTCTGGAGTCCAGCGTCATGGCAAATACCTTCCAGATGATCCTGCGACACCCTGAAGCCCTGGCGGAGGCCCATAAACAGGCCTTTGGCAAACCCGTTGCCTTCTCGGAAAAGCTTATCCGGCTTGTGAAAACCAACAAAGCCCTCGGACCCGCGGACGCGGCCAAAGAATGGTTTTATCGACTAATTCAGAATTCTGTCTTCATGGATTCCACCGACAATATCTACAACAGTCTTGCCGGTGTGAAGCAAGAATCGCCGCCTATAGGCATCACGACCTTCAGCAAGCTGCGCGACAACAAAGCCGGGGTCTACGACGGGCAGCCGGCCTATGACGTGGGGCCGGCCTTCGGCGTGAGCTACCCCACAGTGTTGGTGATCGCCGACCGCGCGCGCAACCCGAACGCTGCGAAGCTTTTAATCCGCTACATGATGGAGGAAGGGTACGCGCCTTGGGATCAGCCGGGCGACTATGCCGCGCGCAGCGATTTCGTCAAAAACCAGGTTTCCAAGTTTAAAATACCGGCCTTCGATGACCTGAAGATGTGGAAGGTCGATCCCAAGCATGTTTACGACACCCGATTCTCTTATATCGAGCTACTCCAGGGACTCAGATAAAAATGGCGCAAAGCCGCATTGAAAACCTCAAAGCGCTGCTCTTCGACGCCGGGGATGTTATATATCATCGTCCCCGGCGCGGCGCCCTGATAAAGAGGTTCCTTGCCAATCAGGGGTTGCCGACGGTTGCTCCGGATCAGGACAAAGCCGCGACCCTCAAGCGGCAGGCCTACGTCGGCCAGATCACTAAAGAACAATATCAAGATGAGATTCTGGCCTTGCATGGAGTTTCCGACCCCGCCGTTTCTCTTGGGGGACGCCGTGTTTTCGATGAGGACCAAAGGGATATCGTATTCTTTGAAGGGGTGCCGGAAACGCTGCACCGTTTAAAAGACGCGGGGCTTCGTCTTGGCGTGGTCACCAACACCTATGACGCTACGCTGGACAAAATGGAGTGGTTTCGGCGGGTTGGCATTGACTCAGTGTGGGACAGCTTCGCTACTTCCTGCGAGCTCAAAGTCAGCAAACCCGACCCTCGCATTTACAGGGCAGCGCTGGAGCCGTTAAATGTCCAGCCGCAACAGACCGCGTTTGTCGGACACGCCGCCGCGGAACTCCAAGGGGCCAAAGCCCTCGGCCTCGTTACCGTCGCCTTTAACCGCGACAACCCGGCGGTAACTGCCGATCGCGTCATCTCCAAGTTCGCGGAACTCCTGTCACTCGCTGGACTTTAAGAACCAAAAGGGGACAGTCCCCTTCGCGCACCAAATGGAAATAGTCGGACACCGTGGAGCCTGTGCCTACGCCCCCGAGAACACAATGCAATCATTTGCCAAAGCCATTGAGCTTGGCTGCCACCGGGCGGAGCTGGATATTCACGTTAGTATGGACAATGTAGCGGTGGTCATCCATGACGCGAGCGTGGAACGGACGACCAACGGCAATGGGCTGGTCGAAAATCTGACACTGGTCCAGTTGCAAAGCCTCGATGCCGGGGGAGGCCAACGAATCCCTACGCTGCGCGAGGTGATGGATTTGTGTCGCCATAAGATCAGCCTGCAGATCGAGCTCAAAGCCAAAAATTCTCCTCCCTTAGTTGCGGCTCTTGTCCGGGAGGCGTGGGCGATGGACGACCTCGTCATCACTTCCTTTGATCTTGCGCTATTGACGCAATGCGCCGCGCTGCTGCCCGCCGTACCGCTAGGCTTGTTAAATAGAGAGCCGCACCTCGACATGATCGCGACGGCGGAAAAGCATGGACATCGCTGGATCTGTCCGCGTTTCGATATCGCGACTCAGGACCTCGTCATCAAAGCTCATGGGAAGCGCTTGAGCGTGTATGTTTACCATGTAAACAAGCCCGAGATCGCTCAAAACCTTGCCGGCTGGGGGGTGGACGCTATCGGCACCGATTTTCCAGACCTGCTGCAACGCGCCCTGTGATCCCAGTCCACGCCATGTCGGTGTGGCCTTGGGTGCGGACCCAACGCACTGTGGTTCGCACCCAAGATTGACTTGGCCCTTACCCGTCGTTAAAATCGAGGCGTTTTCAAGCCTAAACCGACACTTACCCAGAGGAGCCAAAAATGAACCTATCAAAAAATTCCGACGTCAAAGGACTTAACGTCAAGGCCATTGAAGGCAAGCCGATGTACGGCGGTGCGCTTCTCGTCAAGCCGCTGATCAAGGGCGAACAGATGACGCTGCTGGAGATACATTACCGGCCCGGCGTCGGCGCGCCGCTCCATGTTCACTCACACGAATCCCTCGCCTACGTCGTCAAAGGCAAGGTGAAGATGACCGTCGGGAACGAAGTATACGTTCTCGGCCCCGGCGATGTCTGCCGTCATCCGGAGGGGGTGCCCCATGGGGTCGAGGGTTTGGAAGAGTCCATCGTCGTGGAGATCAAGTCTCCCGCCCCCGACATCGCTAGTTTCTTAGGAACGTAAAAAAAGGGATGGTTTGAAACAAAGCAACCTCCTGAAAGGATTGAATCATGGCCGGCAAAGCGCACTACATCATGATCGCCAGCATGGACGTAGATCCCGAGCACGAGGCGATTTTCAACGAAGTCTATGACAACGAGCATGTGCCCAATCTCAGCAAAGTGCCGGGCGTTGTTTCCGTAACACGTTACAAGAAAGGCGAGTTGACGATGAACATCGGCGGCGAGCGCAAGACCATCGTCATTGAGAACGAGCCGCAATATACGGCCATCTATGAGCTCGAAAGCCCGGACGTGTTAACCAGCGCCGCCTGGGATAAAGCCGTGGAGGAAGGCCGCTGGCCTGGCCAGGTGAGACCCTACACGAAAAATCGCCGCCACCTGCTTTTTAAGTTGATGTAATTACGCGATTCGCAACTGAACCTAAAGGCCCGACGCCGCAGCGCGGACGCATGTCCGTGCAGGTCTTGACGGGCCCCAACCGCGGGTAAGATCATCGTAGGGGGATTGAAGGGGCTGGCCATCGAGGTAGTGCCCCATCGACTGCGCGCGGAGGGGTTGCCCCTGAGCGAACACCTTTCGCGGGAACCCAAAGAGCGAGTTGCACTGCGACCGTTACCTTTTAGCCGGACAAGCGTGTCAGCCTAATCGCGTGCCAAGTAAATTTTTGATCTTTTCCGCCGCTACTTCCGCCTCCTTCGCGTCGACATCCCGTTCGAATAGCGGAAACAGCTCACGCTCTTCGCAACGGATGTGACGTTCCAGCAAATCCCCCGCGTCAAACAATAGTTTTCCCAGCCCGTGACCGGCTTCCAGCCGGGTTATCATCGCTCTAATTTGCCCATGCTCCTGCACCAACCGCTCAATCAGCGTTTTGCCCTCGGCGCTCACGGCATTGATGAGCGGAAATACAATTTCCTCTTCGGCGCGAAAATGGGGCGCGAGGCTCGTGGAAAAAAAATGGACAAATTCCTCGGCCCGCGCGCGCAAGCCTTCGGGCCCCATCGGTTTCAGTTGACCCAAAGCCTGCTTGCGACAGCGCAACGCCAGCGCGAGCCCGTGATGATGATCGTGGGAGAGAGGTATTAGACCGGGGTGCCGCATGACCATTCTGAAAAACGCTTGGCGTACTGGAATATTGGAATGAGGGACGCTGCCATTCCAATACTCCACAATTCCATTATTCCCGCAGTGTCAGATCACTCCTTTGTCACGAAGCGCCTCAATCGTTGCGGCGTCGTATCCCAGCGACTGCAATATTTCATCGGTGTGCTCGCCGAGAACCGGCGGGGGGGATTGTATGCTCGGGGGCGTGCGGCTCATGTCGACGGCGTTGCCCACCAACTTAATTTTGCCCATTTTGGGATGCTCGATCTCGGTGGGAAAACCGTACTCGCGCACCTGGGGATCGGCAAACACCTCATCGAGGGTGTTGATGGGCGCGGCGGGAACATCCTTTTGAAACAAGCGAGCAAGCCACTCCGAACGCCCTCCCTGGCGAAATATCGCCTGCAACTCGCCTGACAAAACGTCGTAGTTTTCGCTTCGCGCTTTGCGATCCCGAAAACGCGCATCGCTGGCCCATTCCGGTTTGCCCACGACATCGAACAAACCATGCCAGAATTTATCCGGCGAAGACATGTGCAGGACAAACGGCAGCCCTTCCCGATCTTCGAAAGCGAAGACCCCTGCCGTCGTGGTGCGGTGTTTGCGCCGCGGCACATGGCCGGTTTCGAAATACCGGGCCGCATTTTCGCTCACAAAGGACACCGAGGCTCTGAGCAATGAAGTTTCCACTTTTTGCCCTTCCCCCGTCAACATCCGGTTCATCAACGCCGCAAGAACCCCGTAACAGGCGTACATTCCGGTAAGATGATCGGAAAAGGAAATTCCCATCCCTTGAGGCTTGCCGGGATCGGTAAGCAAGCTCAACAGACCGCTTCTCGCCTGACCCACCGTGTCGAAACCCGGCATATCGCGATAGGGTCCGCGGGGGCCGAAACCGGAAATGGAGCAGTAGACGATTTTGGCATTGATCGCCCTTAGCTGTTCATAGCCGAGCCCCCGCCTTTCCATCACACCGGGGCGAAAATTTTCGATCCAAGCGTCCGCCGTTCCCGCCAACTTGAGTGCGATCGCTCTTGCCTCTTCGGTGCGCAGATCAAGGGTAATACTTTTCTTGTTTCGGTTAAGACTGCAAAAGGTAGCCGAATAATTTTTTTCGCCCCATCCGCGAAACGGATCGCCACGCCGGGGTTCCTCCACTTTGATGACTGATGCGCCCATGTCGGCCAGCAGCTGGGTGGCAAAGGGCCCGGTCACATAACTAGCGGTCTCAATAACGGTCAGGCCCGAAAGCGCTCCTGTCATACGGTCTCCCTTCGTCTGCGACAAATACTTCGATTCGAATTTACCTAGCTTTTGTCCGCTAGGGAAGTCAAGACCGTCAAGAAAAGAGTATATCAGGAATGAAGAGACACGGAACGCGGAATCCAAAATTGGAAGGTGGAGCCCTGCCCAGGTTGGCTTTTGACCGAGATGTCTCCCCTCATGAGATCCAGATATTTTTTAACGATGCTAAGACCGAGGCCGACCCCATGGGTACTGGCTATGTGGCCTGCTTTGATTTGCTCAAATTCGTCGAATATTCTCTCCAGGTCCGCCGCCTCGATGCCGATACCGGTATCGGTGATGGTAAATTCAACCCGGTCTTGTTCCTTGAGATTGCGTACCCTCACATCGATGCGCCCCTCCGGGGTAAACTTGAAGGCGTTGCCGATAAGGTTGTGAAGAATTTCCTCTAGCTTAATCCCATCGGTGACCAACTGGGGCAGGTTTGGATCTATCTCCCAACGGACTTCCAGATGCTGGTCGCGGTTAATTTGTTCCACATGGAGTCGGGCATGCTCGAGGACCTCCGCCACTTCCACGGGAGTTATATCCAGGAACATTTTCCTCGCTTCCATGCGTGACAGCGTTAGTACATCGTCAATCATCTTGAGAAGCACTTGGGAGTTTCGCGAGATGATCCGCATGGCTTGTCGCTGTTCGGCGTTGACTTCGCCGAAGAACCCTTCCGCGGCCAAACCCGAGTTGCCGATAATAATATTGAGGGGCGTTCGCAGCTCATGTGACATCGCCGCGATGAACTCCGACTTTGCCCGAGTGGCGTCCTGCAGTTCTTGATTGGCGCTCGCCAATTCGGCTTTCTTGTCGCTCACTTCGGCGTACAACATGGCGTTGTCGACAGCGACGCCGATTTCTTGCGCGATGGATTCAAGCAGCTGTAGTTCTTCCGCCGTAAATCTACGGGCGGCTCGATTCGCGACATGGAGGGTACCTAGCATTTTTTCTTTGGACTGAATCGGGAATACGCCGACTGCCGTGAATTCAGGGAAATACTCTTCTCTACCGTTGGCGAGTTCATGACGTTTCTCGTCGGATTTTACATCTTCAATGACGACCCTTTTCCCCTCCGCCATCACGCGACCGCTGAGTCCCTCATCCGCTTTACGTATCGCCATCTCTCGCGCCGTCTTTTCGCTCAATCCAAGATGGGCTTGCAGATGCATCTCGGCAGCCTCCGGTTGCAATTGAAAAATCCATGCGGCGTCGAAACCCAGAGCTTCGGCGATCTTCTGCACCGCGCCTCTGAGGATGACGTCGACATCAAGGGACTGGCTCACCGCGGCGCTGATTGTATGCAGCACCGCTAAGTGTTGCGATCGCGTCCGGGCCTGTTCCAACAGCTTAAGTTTTTCGATCGCCAAGCCGACATGCTCCGCCATGGAGGACAAAAGCCGCAATTCATCGTCACCCAAGCGACGTATTTCCCGACCACTAAACGCTATGGCGCCGAAAACGGTGGATTTGGCTATTATGGGTAATGCCGCGAAAAAATGAAAGCCGCCCTTTTGGCAGGCTTTGGTTTCGCTCCACGCCGCATATTGCGAATCGGTTTGCACGTCTTCGAAAATAGCCGGTACACCGGACTCCGCAACCTGGCCGACCACGCTGTGCCCTCTTTGCAGGCTCTTTACTTGAGTCCACGGCGCGGCCTCGGTTTCGTAGAAGGATTGCAAAATCAGATGCTTCATCTCAGCGTCATAAAGAAACACCCGGGTGGTATCGAAGTGAAACATCTGGGTGATTTTTTCGATGACTTGCCTCAGAACCGAATCCAAATCCAAGATTTGATTCACTGTAGTGGTCACCTCGTAAAGCGCCGATACCTCTCGAGTCCTTTGTTCGACCTTTTGTTCCAAGGTGGCGTAGGAGTTCTTCAACGCCTGCGTCATCTCGTTGAACTCCTCGGCAAGTTCTTCAATTTCATCACCGGTGCGAATCCTGGCTCGATGATCTAGGTTGCCTTGCCGAATGGTTTGCACGCTGGCGCGCAATTCTTGAATCGGTTTCGTTATCTTGTAGCTCACCCAAACAATGACGCTCGCGCCCAGCACCAGCCCTACCAGGGTGAGCAAAGCCGCTTGATGGTGCAGCTTATCCAAATCGGCCAGGGCCAGATACTCAGGCTCTTCCACCACCACGGCCCAGCTTAACTGGGGCAGCGGGGAGTAAGTGCTGAGTACATTCTTGCCGTGAAGTCCGATCCCTGATTCTCCCGGCATCGGATCGGCCAAACGATGTGCCAAAAAGCGGCGAACTTTCGGCAGGTGATCCAAGTTTAACATTTTCGAAACCACGTACGGGTCTTCATAAAAGACGAGCTTACCCTGCTCATCGATCAGGTAAGCGTAACCTTTTTTATTGAAACGGCTCGCGCCAACGACTTCTTTGAGAAATTTAAGATTTGTCTCCGCGAGCAAAACTCCGACACCTTTGTTGAGGCCCCCTCGAAGAGATACCCCCAAAGTAATATGCGGCTCGGCGCGATCCGAAGTGCGCACCGGACCGATGTACGCCTCGCCTTTTAGGGCCTTGAGATAACCGGTCTCGGCGCTTCGATTGCGCCGCTCCGATGGGGCGAAGGTTCGCCTCCCTGAAGATCGGGACAACTCGATTCCCTGTTCATCAACTATGGAGATTTCGATAAAGGCAGGATCCTTATAGACCAACAACTGTCCCAGAAGTTTTTGCTCGCTGGCGCCTAATGGATAGAGAGACATCGCACCGGCCGTATCCTGCAGCCGTTCGATCTTTTGCGCGATATAGGACTGAACGCGGAGCGCCGTCAATGAAGCAATTTCCCGCTGCAATTCAGCGTTCGCCCTTCGTATTTGCCGGCGAGAATAGATGGAGCCCACCACCGCATTGACCACGAGGGCACCCATCAGTAGGGTAAGCCCCCAGATCATCAGGCGCCGCCGAATTCTACCGCGAAGCGGGTGGACGTGCGGTTTTTGCATGTGCGTCATCGAGCAGCCTCACTCAACGACTTCCTTTGCTTGCCTTCATCTCTTTGCGATTGCCAATTCGCGGGTTTGGCACTCTTCACATGATGGTCAACATAGGTATACGCGGCGGCGCGCCGCAGCGGTCGGAGGGTATAGATATTTTACCAGTCGTTTGGCATGAGCCCGAGACTAAAAAGCCTTGGTTCAGTCTCCGCGCGGCGCCGTATCTCTCTTCATCGATAAAGCGAAAGAAGGGAGGTTCGAAATTGCCGAAAATCTCCGTCCCTGCCGCACTTTTCGCAACACGAACCCTCTGTGTGCAGCAAGCCGCACGAGCTTACCTTTCCTCGATCATCGCTCCACGTCTCTGGGTATTCTCCCCTGGCGGGGAGATCATCAGCATGATTTCGCTCTTGCTAAAGCGCCAGCCGCCGCCGAATTTTCGCCCGGGGATATTGCCCTGCTTTACAAGTTTATAAACTGTTCGCGGATGGATCTGCAGTAAGCCGGCTACCTGAGATGCCGTTAGGATTTCTTCCATAAATAGAGTTCCTCCGATAATTAATAGTCTACTGGAGGTCACTTCACAGGCAGGAACTGTGCCAGGCGCGGGGTGACCCGGCACGAAATAAATTTCACGCAATTACAGAAGCTTTCGAGCAGGCGTGGGCGGTCGAAACCCGGTCAAGCCGGCACGTTGAGGGAAAAATCTAGATCACAATCAACCAAAATTGTCACCCGCAGGACCCGGGAATACGTTGCATTCCGTATTACGTCATTAATTTTTGCGCTGTTGCATGAAGCATCCGCAGGCCTCGGACTTCTTCATCAAATAACGGAATCATCGCGCGCACCGAACCATCGAATTTGTCCCAAATTGTCTTCATGTACTCCTCCTGCATCTTGACCCGGTTGAGCACGAAGGGTGGCGTATTGGGGCCTAACGCTCCCTTATCTAACAGCATGTTCACAATGACTCCGCCCACTGGAATGCCGAATCCTTCAAACCAGCCGATAAATCTCGATATGACGGCTATAGGCAGCGCTTCCGGCAAGGTCACAAAAAAGAAAGCGGTCTTGGCAGGATCGGTGAGCCGCTGGCGCGCCTGCCCCATCCTGTCCCGAAACTGGAGCAAATAGGTGAGCAGGGGATCTTCCTCCTTTTTTTTGGTAAACGACAACATCTCGCGCAAACTGCGTGCCTCTTGCCGTGACTTGAGCATCTTATCGACCCAAAGCGAGTACACCTTGGACATGCCCAGAAGACGCCGCGCGTTGGCGGTCGGAGCGGTATCGAACACGTAGACGTCATAGTCGTCCTTCAGCATCAAATCCACCATGTTCTCGAACATGGCCGACTCTTCGAAGGCGGGGTTCATCGTGGCCGACTCGACAAATTCGTCGGCTTTGGTGCTGATGTCGGCGAACTTGAGAAACCATTGAATTTTTTCACGGATCTCTTTTTTGGATCGCTCAATGGTCTCCTTGGTATCGATCTCCGAGGCCCATAGATTTGCCGCCACGGCGGTGGGGGCGCCCAACACGGACCGTTCCAACAGCGAAGAGAGGCTGTGCACCGGATTCGTTGATGCCAGGAGCGTTTTTCTCCCCTGCCCTGCCAACCAAACGGCGGTCGCTCCTGCAAGGGCGGTCTTGCCCACGCCTCCCTTGCCACCAAAGTAGAAATATTTAAGGTCGGGGTGCTCGCCGATATAAGCCGCCATGGATGTCGTGATCTGGCTCATAATCCTTCAGGACGCCTATATCGCGCCTTTGAAATATTTTTCCACCGACTTCATTGGCTCGAGCCCTTTGAGCTAGTCGAATAATTCTTTGGCCAGCCGCTCGATCATGGGCAGTCCCGTGACGTCACGTTCCATTTCCGGAATATACGCCAATATTCGATCGCCCAGACTATTGCGGATCTCTCCCAGATATTTCTCCTGCATTTGGATGCGGTTCTTGAGGTAGATCGGAATGTCGTCGCGGCGCAGCTCCGCAGGCAGCACGCGGTTGACCACATAGCCCGAAAGGGGCACGTCGAAACGTTGAAACAGCTCCGCCGCCTTGCGCGTATCGAGGATAATCATCTCTTCGGGAACCAACACGAAAAAGAAGGCGGTGCGCTGTTTGTCCGTCAATATCTGAGAGGACGTGTTGATCCGGCTTTTGATATACTGGAGCTCTTCGAGAATCTTATCTTCTTGGACCTTTTCCTGATGCCGCAGCGTCGCCGCTACCTGATCGTACTGTCCCATATCCTCGCGCAGCTTCGTAATCTTGTTTATCCACTCGTCATACACTTTGGCCATGGAGAGATAATAGAGGGCGTGGCCCAGCGGGACCAGATCGTAGATATAGTAGTCGTAATCGCCCTTAACGATGATATCGACGACGGCGTCGAAGATGGCGCTCTCCTCCATCGCCGGCTCCGCCGAGGCCGAGGCGATGTAGCTATCGATCTCTTCGGGAACTCGCTCAAAACCATACATATCGAGGATCTTTTGGCGAATCTCGTCCTGGTATTCCCGTATGCGTCTGTCAGCGTCGATCTCCTGCGCCCACAGATTCTCAATGATCGGCACCGCACCTTGGCCAAAAATATCCTGTTGAAAAATATCCGAAAGGCTCGCCTGGGGATCCACCGAAAAAAGCATGACCCGCTTCCCCTGCCTGGCCAACCAGTAGGCGCAGGTGGCGGAAAGTGTCGTTTTGCCCAGCCCGCCCTTGCCGCCGAACATAATGTAGCGCCGCTCGGGATGGCGTTCGAAGACTTCACGGAGTGACATTGATGCTACCGCTATCCGATGGTGTCGGTAATATCACGCTCGCGCAGCATGCGTCTTTTCCAGGTGCTAATCTGCGGCGTCACATAGGGCAACAAGCGAAGCGAATAATAGGGAGGCAGGATGGGAACCCCCAACAAATCGCCCATCGTTATCAGGATAAATAGATGCTCCATGCTCGCCCGACTGCGAACCGCGTGGCGCGTCATCTCGTGGGAGGACATGCCGTAGACGATGTCCTTGAAGACTTGTAAAATGCCTCCCTTTTTCCCCTGCCCTTTGTCTGCCATAGACTCCACCCTTTCTACGTTCGCCGCAATGGCTCCGGCGTGGTCGGTTTGAGTTGGTTGTTTTGGCTCACCGGGTTTGGCATGCAACGGCAAACTCAAAAGCCGGAACCCGAAACCAAAATATCCCCCTTAATATTTTAGACGCCGTGAAGATCGTATTCCTCTTTTTCCCAGAATTCTTTGCGCCGGGCAAGCTGCCGTTTCCATTTGGGCATCTCCGGAGCGATGTGGGGCAGAAGGCGAAGCGCATAAATTGGCGGCATGATCGGAATGCCGATCACGTCACCCATTGTGACGATGAGAAATATCGACTCCGTCTCGCGTCGCATCGCCCGCGCGTGTTGCACGAATTCATAGCCCGTCAAACCGTAGATAAAATCTCTGACGACCGGCCAGCGAGCCAGTGGCTTGAGAATCTTCAACGCTGCGTCCTTGGTAATCAGCCGCTAACCCTTGGCCGGCGCCGGGCGTGGCGATGGCGACGGCCGTCCCTGGTATTTGAAAAAAGCGCGAAAACCGTCGAGGCCGATAAGCATAGCCGCCGCCACCAGAAGAATGGCCACCACAACCATTACGCCGGAGCCCGCCGCCGGGAGCATTCTTCCAGCCTGGAGGTTCGGCAGGTAAACGTTGAAGTAAAGGTTATACGCCGTGACCAAAATGGAGGCGACGGTAGTCATATACATAAAGATCATCGGGATACCGGCATAGAGCCAATTTTTTCCCACCGAGACCAGCCACACCGTTACCAAGAGCAACGAGAGCGCCGCCATGAGTTGATTGGCCGCGCCGAAGAGTTGCCAGAGATAGATCCACGTACCCGTCATGACCAGCAAGATGGCCAACGCGATGGAAATAAATGAGGCGACATGTTGGTTACGAAAAGGGGGAATGAATTCTCCCAGCCACTCCGTCAAGGTCACCCGCATGACACGAAATAGCAACTGCGTGACAACCAAAACAATGACGATAAAAGCGGCAAATGCCAGCGATACGGCATATTCCTGGGGAACCCCCCATACGCTTATGAAGCCGCCGAGGCCACTGGCAAAAGCGCCCACGGGAGAACCCTTGGAACCCACTGAGATCGCCAACAGCGCCAACAGGCCGAGTAAAAATTCCGCCAGCATCGAGCCGGCGCCGACGGGCAACATGTCCGCCTCGTTTTCGATCTGGCGCGCCGTTCCAACCGATCCAAAGAGCGCGTGCCAGCCGGAAATGGCGCCGCAGGCAATGGTGACAAAGAGCATGGGCCATAGGGGCATGATCCCAGCTGGACCCATCTGTGGATTCCAGCCCTTGAACATCGGGATCTGAAACTGAGCCACTTCCGGCTTGATCCATGTGCCGATTGCGGCTCCGGCCAATCCTAACAGCATCGCCAAAGCGGTAATCCAGAAGCCGACGTAAACCACCGGCTGCGCCATGCGCCAGATCGGCAACACCGATCCGGCGTAGCAGAACAGACAGATGGCCACCGCCCAGAAAAGCAGGCTAGGCATGATCTTCGCCTCGGCGCCTTTAAAATTCGCCAGCGTCGGATCGAAATAGGTAACCAGAGGCGTACCGTCGGTTAAGGCATTAAGACCGTCGTTCAGCCCTTTAAAGAATCCTTCGCTGGCATGACCCAATAGGATGGCGGCCAGGGTAACGCCGACCGTCACCAGCGTCGCAGGCAGCAAACCGATACGCCAGCGATAAAGCATCTGACCCAGCAAGAGCCCCATAGCCACCAGAAGAATCATTCCCAAATGGGTGCGCGGCTGTGACTCCATCACCGTCGCCATGATGCCGACGAAGGCCCCCGCCACCAAAAGCAAATAGAAGAATATGAAGAGAAACAAAATCCTGCGGGTTCGCGGGGAAATAAGGCGGTGGGCGACTGCGGATAGGCTATGCCCTTCGTTTCGCACAGAAAGGACGATGGCGCTATAGTCGCTCACCCATCCCATGAAGGCCACGCCGCCGATCAGCCAGATCAGCGCCGGGAGCCAGCCCCACAAGGTCGCGGCCACGATGGCGCCCACAATCGGACCCGCCGCCGCGATGGATTTAAAATGATAGCCGAAAAGTATATTCCGATTGGTCGGCATAAAATCCACGCCATCCATGTAGAGAGTTGCCGGCGTGGCGCGGTTGGGATCTGATTGGATGACATTGCGATCGATGCGCCGGGCGTAGCGCGTATAGGTCAGATAGACCGTGATCGCTCCAAGAACCACAGCAATCAAAGCGTTCATTCTCTTGCAGGTCCTTTTTGAGGCCTTTTCTTGACGGCTCCCGTGCTCCCGGGCAAAGGCCGCACCCCGCAGGCAGCGTCGTGAACGCCAGCGATGCAAGAAGCGTGTAGCGGGTTGGCTTTACTTTTTTCCCGCTTCCACATGCCAGAGATACAGCGTGTGATCCCAGCTTCCGCCGTCCTTGACGTTTTCGGTCTTGAGCGGCTTCCAATCGCCCATATCAAAATCATGGGAGACCACGCGGGAACCGGGTTTCATCTGCTTCCAGATGTTCGGGCGGAGCATTAAATTGACTTCAGGGAGTAAATACATCGTCAATACCGAAGCCGGGGATAGATCCACGGTTCGAATATCCTGCTGGCGGATTTCCACCAGATGGCCGACGCCGGCTTTTTTGATATTCTCATGTGATTCTTTAATGCGCTCTGGATCGATCTCGAAGCCGATGGCCCGGACTCCGAACTTCTGGGCCGCAGTGATAACTATCCTGCCATCGCCCGACCCAAGATCGTACACCACGTCGCCCGTTTTGACCTGGGCGAGTTCCAACATCCGCTCGACGATTTCCTGAGGCGTCGGCACATAGGGAACGATCTTGCCTTCTTGCGCCTGAGCCCATGTCAAATAGGATAGGGGCTGCACGAGTGCGAACCCCACGGAAAACAATAAAAACTGGCGAACTTTTTTCATCGCAAACACCTCCTGGGATTTCGCTTAGCAAACGGAACCTATCCGAACCGTCTCTCCCCTGTCAACCCAGGAGCGGCATGGGTTTCAGCCGTTTTTTTGCCAGAACTTTCCCAACCAGCTCGCCCCTTCCTTACCGCTCACCATCTCAATCTCTCCGGCATCCAACCATATCCCCTGACAACCGGTGCACTGGTCGATGGTAATTTTTTGAAAATTGCGCTCTTTCAACGGCTCACCACACTTGGGGCAGCGCATGTGGCAGGTCTTTTGCAATTCCACTTTGGACTCCCCTTCCTGTTTGGCTTTGAGCTTGGCCAAAAGTTCTCGTTCTTTTTTGACGAAGTACTCTTCCTCCTGCGCCTTTTTCCGTTCATCCCATTTGTCTGCCATCTGGGTCCCTCCTTGATCGATTGTTCAAGTTTGCAAGTTTAATTCGCTGCTTGGTAAAACGAAATCGTAGCACGCACAGATGATTGCTCAGTAGCTTTTCCATTGGCTTTACGTCCGATTTAACCGCGGGAGAAATACACCGGAGGCTTGTGCGCCGTTGTTGGCTCAAGTGTCATGAGGCTCGATGCGTCCAACCCTGTACAGGAATGCAGTGTATTGATTAAGGAGTTCATTGGCTAGTAGACATGCGGCAGGGCGAGTCCTGGAGAGCGCGGCCACAAGCCCTTCGGGATCTCAAATTGCAGATTGCAAATCTTAGAAAGCCCGATTTGAAATTTGAGATCTCGCAATTGCAACTCCGAGTGCAACGACGACAAAACCCATTGGCCGCGCTGGGAAGGGCTCGCTCCTTGGGGTTTACACTCAACAGTTTGTCAAGATATTTGTGAACTCCTTCGTAAGTCTCAACCCGCAAATCCGCCCAGGTATGGAAGTTTGGCGGCGGTCTTTTTCACCTGCTCCAGGTTGCCGCGCAACAGTCCCGTAGAGTCCCAGGAGCCATGGATCAGAGCGTTGCGATGAGTCTCCGGCAAATCAACGGCAACCGTTTGTTTGGCGAATGTGAGTGTCTTTTTCTCGATGTCGACCGTAAAGCGGGTGGCGGGCTGTTCTTCCACCGTCTTAACGAGCATCGCGATGTCGGCCGCGCTCGCCGTAGCCGTCGGCAGGCCCATCATGACGCAATTGCCGGCGAATATGGACGCGAAGGATTCCCCGACGATGGCGTGGATGCCGAACCGGAAAAGCGCTTGAGGGGCGTGCTCCCGTGAGGAGCCGCATCCAAAATTTTTGTTGACGAAGAGAATGGAAGCGCCTTTGTACTCCGGATCGTTGAAGGGGTGGTCTTTGATCTTGCCCGAGGCATCGAACCTTTCATCGAAGAAGGGATAATCTCCCATACGCGCAAAGGTCACTTCTTTCAAATAGCGGGCCGGTATAATGCGATCCGTGTCGATGTCGTTGCCACGGATAGGAACGGCGGTGCCGCTGACCTGAATGATTTTCTGTGTTCCGCTCATAATCCCTCTTTCACTGATACTCGCGCACGTCGGAGACCTTGCCGTTCAATGCCGCCGCCGCGACCATGGCCGGGCTCATCAGCAAAGTTCGCCCGCCCGGGCTTCCTTGCCGGCCGATAAAATTTCTATTGGACGAGGAGGCACAGACCTCCCGGCCGATGAGTTTATCCGGATTCATAGCGAGACACATTGAACAACCCGCGTCGCGCCATTCGAATCCGGCTTCCTTGAATATTTCATGCAGCCCCTCCTGCTCCGCCAGTTTTTTCACCTCCGCGGAACCTGGAACCACCAGCGCGCGAATCCCGCTTTTGACCTGTCTCCCCTTGGCGATAGCCGCCGCGGCGCGCAGGTCGGTCATCCGGGAGTTGGTGCAGGAACCGATGAAAGCGACATTGATCGGCGTCCCAAGAATCGGCTGCCCCGGTTTCCATCCCATATGCTCATAGGCTTTTTTGGCTCCCTCCGGATCCGAAAATTCCTCCGGCTTGGGCAACTTTTCCGATATGCCGACGGCCTGTCCCGGATTGATGCCCCAAGTCACCGTGGGCTCGATATCCTTCCCCGCCAAGTTGACTACCTCGTCGTAATTGGCTTCCGAGTCGGACGCCACCGACTTCCAGTAATGCACCGCGCGATCGAAAGCCGCGCCTTGCGGCACATAGGGCCTGCCCTGCATAAATTCAAATGTCGTAGCGTCCGGATTGACATAGCCCGCCAAGGCTCCGCCTTCAATGCTCATATTGCAAACCGTCATCCGCTCTTCCATATTCATCTTCTCGATGACCGCTCCGCCATACTCGTAGGCAAACCCTTTGCCGCCGCTGACGCCGAGCCGCCGGATAATGCTGAGTATGACGTCCTTGGCGTGGACACCGGTAGCAAGCGCGCCGTCAACGTTGATGCGCCTAACTTTGAGCTTATCCATCGCCAGAGTCTGCGTCGCCAGAACGTCGCGCACCTGACTCGTCCCGATACCAAAGGCGAGCGTGCCAAATGCCCCATGGGTGCTCGTGTGGCTGTCGCCGCATGCGAGCGTCATCCCCGGCTGCGTCAAGCCGAGCTGCGGGCCGATGACATGGACGATTCCCTGATTGGCGCTGCCCAAGCCAAAAAATTCAATGCCGAACTGCTTGATGTTTTTTTCCAGAGCCTGGGTTAATTCCTCTGCCTCAGCATCGAGAAAAGGCCTTGTTCGAATATCCGTCGGTACGATGTGATCGAGAGTGGCAAAGGTACGCTCCGGGAAGGCGACATCCATGCCGTTTTCGCGCAGCATATCGAAGGCCGGCGCGGTGGTAATCTCGTGAATCAGATGGAGCCCGATAAAGAGCTGCGTTTGCCCCGTAGGTAAAGTCCCTACGGCATGGGATTGCCAAATCTTGTCATAAAGCGTGCGTTCGGACATTCAAAAATTTCTCCTTGGACCGGATCATATCGGCGTCCTCCCGCGACTTCAAGAGCCGCGCCGGCTCCGCGGTTTTGGGTCTTGCGTCTTGGGCTCGGGTTCATACCCGGGACTCGAATATCGAGACTCGAAACTAGCTTTTATAGATCCATGTGGCAGGGTCCCGCGCATAGTCGGCGTAAGATCCTGCGCCTGTTATACCCGGTATTTGCGGAATCCAATCTTCTCGCAAAAGGTCATCCGGGTCGCCATATTTTTCCGCGAGATTGCGAACCTCGGGGTCGTCCAGTGCGGTCAGCCTACCATTGCGAATGATGGTGTATTCTCTGCCGCTCTTGGTTGTCACCGTGAAGGTGGGAAAAAGCAAATGAATATGGAGGTGGCCATAAAGAATGCCTTTTTCGCCGGCCCACTTTTCCTCCTCCGAGCGCCACAGCGTGCCAAATCCCATGTGTATGACACCAGAACGGCGTCGCTCCCACTCGAAGCCGCCGGAGGAATGGCGCTCGATGCCGCTGGGGCGAAGAATTTTCGGGTTGGTTCCGATGGCGACTTCCCAGAGGTAAAAAAGCCCGGGTCGCGGGAAGCAGGGGTATTGGGTGCGTTTACTTTCTTCCAGAAGCTCGCGCCATGCATCGCCGTAGCCCGCGCCGCCGTCCACTTTGACGATTTGTCCTCCATCCAGCACGACTTTGATTTGTGGAAATGCCCGGCAAAAGTGGCTCGTCGTTCCGGCGACTACCCCGCAGGCATCTTCTTTGGCAACGATAGGGGGCACAGGATGACCGAAAAGATGCCCATTACGGGGCGTCGAAGAAAATCCGTAGCGCGTCCCATCGTAGTACTCTTCCCAATAGGTCCACGAGATATCGGTGCCTTCGGCATCCGTCAGCCGCGCTTTCCCCCCACGCCCGTGCTCCCAGATCGGGTCCCAGGTCTTTTTGTTGAGCAGGAGATGTAGATCCAATGGATAGTTGGTGGAGCGTTGCACAAAGTGTTCGGTGCGCAGCCAGGGAATCTGTTCATAGCGGAAACTCGTTTTGGGGATCGGCCCGCCCTTGCCGTGAATCAAAAGGTCATAACCCCGCCTTAGGGCAAATTCCTCGACATAAGGCATACCTTCCCAACGCCGTGGATTTCCATCCCAAGGTTCGCGCCGCATGATCACTGCCACTTCGTCGAGGTAGTCAAACTCCTTGTCTGGCTCCCCCATATCGGCGATGAGTAGATCGACGTGAGCGCCCTTTTCTCTGAGCGCTTCGGCAACGGCGTTGGGAACCGCTAAATCATATTCGCGATCCACTGCAATGAGTACCTTATCGCCCGCCGTCGTCTTGTTGTAACCGACGAAGCCGATATGACTGTCGCGGTTTTCGCGCCCATCGGCGAGGGCTCGCGCCAGCGGCATCAGCGCTGACAGATCCGCCGAGCGAAGTCCCGATTGTTGCAAACGTTCTTCATCGGAGACCGTATTGCTTATGCCGACGCCCTCATCTGCCGTATCGCACATAGAGCCCTCCCTGACAAAGCACGTCTCGGGTTTCGGGTTTTGGGTCTCGGGTTTTGAAGAACTCAAGACTCGAGACACGAGACTCAAGTCGATCAATGATGTTTCGTTTTCGTGACGATTTCATGTGCTCAGAGGCAATGTGCCTTGACCCAATCGACAATTTCGCTCCGTTTGGCGAACCAGATGTCGGGAAACGATTTGGCATACTTGATCGCGTCGTCATATACTTTCCCGGTAGCCGGGAAAGCCATCTGGCAATGCATAGCCAGCGTCAACATCTTGGGTTCCGCCGCCGATTCTTCGTATAGTATATCAAATTCATCCTTGAATGACGTAAAAACATCCCGCGCCGTTATGCCGCGGCGATACATCCCGGTGTCATTCAATCCGCTGATGGCATTTTTGTAGGGAACGATGATCATAGTCTTGCCGCCGATTTCGACGGGATAAGGATTATCATCGTTGACCGCGTCGCCATGCCATGAAAACCCCTCTTCCGCCAGAATTCGCAGCGTCCGCTCCGTGTGCCGCATGCCGGAAGTGAGCCAACCGGCGGGCCTCACGCCAATAAATTCTTGAAACATCTTGGCGCAGATGCGGATCTCTTGGCGCTCCTCGTCTTCGGAGAGATGGATTAGCTGAAAATCTTCCGCATAGGAGTGGCCGACAATCTCATGGCCTCTGGCGTGCACCGCTTTAACGGCCTCCGGATAACGATGGATGCAAAGCGCATTGGTGTTGAAAGAGGCGTTGACCCCGTACTTATCCAGGATCCTCAGGATACGCCACACTCCCGTTCTTCCGCCGTAGTCATTCTCGCTGGCTGTGCGGCAATCATACGGCGTGTTCACGTCATCTTCTTTAATTGGATTTGAACCGCCCACATGGTGTGTGCGACGATGCTTGGGATTGGGAGTCTCTGTCCAGGCTTCCAGATTTCCCGCCAAAGCGACCGCCATCCTTGCTCCGCTTGGCCATTTGATCTTGATTTTCTTCGCTTTAGAGTAAAGGTCATAAAAATTATCATGCGCCGGTATCATCTTGTCCGAACCTCCTCAGAAAATAAAGCAGTGATTCTTCACTGATACCGTATAAAAGAAATTCCCAGCCACTGCAATCAATTTTGCGGCACGGAAATTTCCACTTGACGGTCTTGGCTAAATCGGAGCAAGATTCGCTTCAGCAATCATTGCCAAAAGCTTGATTATGGACGAACGGCAATACCGGCGAAGCATCAAGGTGCTGTGGGCTCTAATCGCAGTGGCGATGGTTTACAGCCTTTGGTTTTCGCGAACGCAAACTGTGACAGGGAATAGCACGGTAGATAGCACGCTCAGCGTGCTATTGGGCCTGTATATCTGCTCGCGCCCCGCCGCCAACGCAATAGATCTCTTATTTTTCGAGCGCCGCAGCCTCGGATGGCTTTTATCCGAATGGTTGACGGTCCAATGGTTGGCCCTCAACATCCTCACCCTGCTAACGGGCTGGCTTGTCATCTTTCTCGGCACCACGCATTTCGCAAGCCGCGGCGGCTAGGGCTCTGATATATCCGGGTTCGGGAGAGCCCTCCAGGGCGGCCCTTAATTGAGTATCGAGCCGATTTGGCAGGAGAGAATACTATTTCATCGGTCCCTACCCGGTGATGGGTACAATCTAAGAGAGGTTGCAGAGTTACTCGGCCTGCACTACGCTGCGGTCAGCCGGTTGGCCAACAGGCCTTGATACAAGGACCTATCCTGGTTGCTGATTGTCGCCTCTTGCCGTTTCCGTTGGAGTGGGCGAGGCAATAAAAATGCTTTTAATCATAGGTTCCGAAGTGCGACAGGTTTTAAAAATGCGCGATTGCGTCGAAACGCTGGAGCGCGTGTTTGCCGAAGAGGCCCGGGGAGTCGCGGTGGCGGTGCCGAGTTTGGGAGTGACGGCGCCACGCTACGATTCGACGATCGTCCAAGAGCGTGTCGTTGCCGGCGGGAAACGCATGGAGTTTCCTTCACCTCTAAACAGGATGAACAAATGAAAAGCGCTTATGGCTTCACCGTCCCGGCGCCTGACCCTGAATTGACTCATGTAGGTCCCGGAACTCCCTGCGGTGAGTTGATGCGCCGCTTCTGGCAACCAGTCTGTGTCTCCGACGACTTAAAGGATCGACCCAAACGGGTTCGCATATTAGGCGAGGACCTCGTTGCCTTTCGCGATGGTGCGGGCAAGCCGGGTCTGTTGTTTTTCCGCTGTAGTCATCGGGGCGCTTCCTTGGAGTACGGGAGAATAGAAGAAGGAGGGCTGCGGTGTTGCTATCACGGGTGGCTCTACGACGTCCAAGGCAATGTACTGGAAATGCCGTTGGAGCCGGCAGCTAATCCATTTCTCAAACAGATGCAACATCCCTGTTATCCTGCGCGCGACTTCGGCGGGCTCGTATTCGCCTACCTGGGACCGCTGGATAAGTTGCCGGAATTTCCAATTTACGACATATGGACAAACGAGGGGGGCAGGTTCAAAGCCAGAATGGGTCCTCGCGTTGGCGGACCGCTAAACTGTAATTGGCTCCAAGCCGAAGAAAATCTGATGGACGCGCTGCACACCTTTTGGCTCCACACGCTGCACAGCGGGCCGCAGTTTCCCTCGGATGCCTACGGGATTACGCCCCATGAGCTAAAATACCAAGAGACGGAAATGGGTATGCGATTTGTCATGACGCGAAAGCTCGCCAACGGCAAATGGTGGGATCTAATCTGGGAAATGGTCATGCCACTCAATATTCACCTCGTCTACACTGAAGAGCCTAAGACGGAGAAGGTGCGGGCTATCTCCTTTTGTATCCCTGTGGATGACACCCATCAGCTCGGCGCCAGCATTCGCTGGGTTTCAACGGACGAGACGGAAAACCCGACAGGGCGCGAACTGCTGGCCCCCGGGAGCCGTCGTGATCTTAGCTACGCATTCACTCAGAGTCATCCCGATGACAAGGAGGCCGTCGAAGGCCAGGGCCCGATTGCTGTCCACGGGCTTGAGCACCTGGTGACATCGGACAAGGGCGTGGTGATGTTCCGGAGGATTTTAAGGCAGGCGATCCATGCGGTGCAGCAAGGCAGAGATCCCAAAGGCATCGTACGTGATCCTGCCAAGGCGATAGCTATTGCAACGACAGCAGGAAGCATTGTCCGGGACTGCGCAGATCGATAGCATGAGTGTAGCAATGCCGGCTATAACGGAAACCTTCGCGACGATTGCGGACCGTTGGCTTGCGCAGTTCGAACGAGCGCTCGCGGAACCCGATGACGTTCTGCTAAAGCCGCTGTTTCACCTCGATTGCCATTGGCGCGATATACTGGCCCTGACTTGGCACATCATGACGGTTAATGGCTTGGACGCGATTGTTGGAGCGCTAAAAGCCCATGTCGGTGGAGCCCATCCAACTGGTTTCAGGATCGATCCCCATCGAACTGCGCCGCGCAATGTGACGCGCGCGGGCACTCACGCGATCGAAGCAATCTTTAGATTTGAAACCGCCGCGGGCCGCGGCAGCGGGGTCCTACGGCTGACCCCCGATGCCAACAATGGCAACACTCTGAAAGCGTGGACGCTGCTCACGGCCCTCGACGAAATAAAAGGGTTCGAGGAACAGGTGGGAAAATCACGGCCCAAGGGAACCTCCTATTCGCGCGATTTTCGCGGCCCGAACTGGCTCGACCTCAGAAAATCCGCCGCCAAGTATGTCGAGAAGGATCCGGTTGTGCTGATCGTCGGTGGGGGGCATGCCGGGCTTTCCATCGCCGCACGCTTGCGTCAATTGCAGGTCGATGCGCTGATCGTGGATCGCGGGGGGCGCATCGGTGACAACTGGCGCAAACGTTATCACGCGCTGACGCTGCACAATCAGGTGCAAGTCAACCACCTGCCGTACATGCCCTTTCCACCGGGCTGGCCGACCTACATTCCCAAAGACAAACTGGCGGGCTGGTTCGAGGCCTACGTGGAAGGCATGGAGCTCAACTACTGGACGGCCACGGAATTCGAGGGCGGCGCGTACAACGAAAAAGAAGAGCGATGGTCCGTTGTGCTGCGTCGAGCGGACGGTACGAGGCGGGAGATGCGTCCGCGGCATATCGTGATGGCCACCGGAGTCAGCGGCATTCCGAATTTTCCGGATATTCCGACGCTCAGCAACTTCGGCGGCAAGGTTCTGCATTCCAGCCAATACGACGACGGCGAGGCATGGCAGGGCAAAAATGCGCTTGTCATCGGCACCGGTAACAGCGGGCATGATATTGCGCAGGACCTGTACTCGGGCGGGGCAAAGGTCACTCTCGTTCAACGTAATTCGACCCTGATCGTCAATATCGAGCCGAGCGCGCAACTTCCCTATGCGTTGTATGACGAAGGACCTCCGCTGGAGGACTGCGATCTCATCACCACGTCCATCCCGCTTCCACTGGCAAGGAAAAGCCATATGCACATGACCGAACGAGCGAAGCATATGGACAGAGAACTCCTCGACGGGCTGGAGCGCGTAGGGTTCAAGCTTGATTTCGGAGAAGATGGAACAGGTTGGCAGTTCAAGTACCTCAGCCGCGGCGGCGGCTACTACTTCAATGTCGGCTGTTCCGATTTGATCGTTGAAGGTGCAATAGGACTGGTGCAATTTGCCGATATCGCCGCCTTCGTCGCAGCGGGGGCACGGCTGCGCTCCGGCGATATAATCGCAGCCGATTTGATCGTTTTGGCGACCGGCTACAAAGGCCAGGAATATCTAGTGCGCAAGCTTTTTGGCAACGACGTTGCTGCCCGCGTTGGTCCCATCTGGGGATTCGGTGATGAACAAGAGTTGCGCAACATGTTCACCCGCACCGTGCAGCCGGGCCTCTGGTTTATCGCCGGCAGTTTCGCCCAGTGCCGCATCTACTCCAAGTATCTCGGCCTGCAGATAAAAGCCTGCGAGGTAGGCCTGCTGCCCCGAATGCGCGCCACTGCGGACTTCCCAGGAGTTCGCGCTGAAACCGATTAGGCAGGCCACCAGCGCGTTGTTTTTCCGTGACGCAGACGCAACGAGGGCATACAGAATGATCTACATGGTGGAGATGGCGCTGCTCGATACTGCCCGGCGCGCCGAGTGGGACGCCTGGTACGTGGCCCACCAGCACCGACTGCTGGCCATCCCGGGATTCCGCGCCAGTCAGCGCTTCGAGACGATCCACCCCACGGAGTCGCCCTTCGTAGCCCTGCACGAGGTCGATTCGCCAGACATCTTCACCGGTCCATGCTATCGCGCCAATGGGGGACCGAACAATACCGGCGAGTGGCAGGCGAAGATGGGCCACTGGCGCCGTAACCTGTTCGGCGCGGATCACACCCCGGATGTGCCTATGAACGCACGTCTGGTGGTCGTCGAGGAGGGTGGCGGCCCGCGCTTGCCCGGCCACATGTCGGTGCGGTGGATGGAAGCGGTCGGGTTGGACCGCAGCGTGTCACGGCGCGGGCTCGCGGTGATGCCGCCGGCGACGGCTGATCGGCTTATCGGCACGCTGGACATCCGCGTACTGAAACCGATCGGCGCGCGCCTTTGCGGCGAAGAAAGCCGCTAATTGACGGTGTTGCAAAAACTTGGGTTGAGAAGGGTGCGGCGGACCGCGCCCCTAAATCGTCAAGTTACGGCGACAAACACAAGTTGAATCCGTTGGAAGGAGCATCCCCCATGACAGATAGTTGCCGCGGACGGGTGGCCATTCTATATCCTGGGAGCCATGAGGCGAGGCGCAGCGCAACGCCTGAGAATAACCGGTTTGCACGATTGTTCCGGGCTATGGCCGACAAGGGGATCGATGTTGAGCCCGCAGTATATCAAGACGAGTTTTGTGGGGAGGTGCGCCAGCAACTCATGAAAGTCGACGGCGTCTTGGTATGGGTCAATCCCATTGAAGGCGGACGTGACAGGTCGATCCTCGATGCCATGCTTCGTGAGATCGCTGCCGAGGGCGTTTTCGTGAGCGCGCATCCCGACACCATCCTGAAAATAGGTACAAAGGAAGTCTTGTATCGAACGCGCGATATCGGGTGGGGATGCGATACCTATCTGTATCATAGCGTGCACCAAATGCGTCAGGAGCTGCCTTCACGGCTGGCTGCCGGGCAGGCTCGCGTGCTCAAGCAAAACCGTGGAAACGGCGGAATCGGCGTCTGGCAAATCCAGCTACCGGCGAACACCGCTGTGAATCATGAAGGCACCGGCGGCGCCGCTTTGCCACAGCCCGAAACGCCCATCCGGGTCCGCCACGCAAAGCGAGGGTGCATTGAGAAGGAGATTTCATTGGGCGAATTTCTCACCCGGTGCGAGCAGTACTTTACCGCCAATGGCCGAATGATCGATCAGGCATATCAAACGCGTCTCACTGAAGGCATGATCCGCAGTTATCTTGTGCATGATCGGATAGCCGGATTCGGGCACCAAGCTATCAATGCGCTTTTTCCCGCGCCTCCTGGCGGGTCTCCAAATGCGGCCCCTCAACCCGGACCCCGTTTGTACCATCCTCCCACCATGCCGGAATTCCAGTCGCTCAAGCACCGCTTGGAGCAGGAGTGGGTGCCAAAAATGCAGCGATTGCTCAAGATCGATACCGAGAGTCTACCCGTTCTTTGGGATTGTGATTTCCTGCTCGGGCCTAAAGGATCGCTGGGCGAAGACTCTTACGTTCTTTGCGAAATCAACGTTAGTAGCGTAGCGCCATTTCCTGAATCGGCGGTGCCTTACATTGCCGATGCGACCGTCGCTCGGGTGCAAGCAGCGAGACGAAGATGCGGTTAATTGCTATAATGAGTCTATGCGGGAATTTGTCGGAAATGTTACCCGGTTGGAACTGCGTGATTTCTTGATTCGGCGGCGGTAGTAGTATTAGCAAAATGTTATCGACTGTAAGGACCCGTTCAGTTCGTAACCGGGATAGCGCGCGGGGAGTCTTTGATTGATGCATGCCGCCTGGGAAGATGCGATCAAGCGGGGCGACGTCCAGAGCGTCATTGATCATCTTGGACGGGGTATAGATGTGGATAGCCGTGATCGCTACGGTCAGACCGCGCTCATGCTGGCCGCGCATGCCGGTCATCGCCAAGTCGTCGAAACACTCATCGCTCACGGGGCCAAACTGAACATTACCGCCAAGTTTGGCTTGAGCGCTTTGATGCTCGCCCTCGTTGCCGGCCATGCGGAAGTTGCACGCCTTCTAGCGCGGGCTGGCGCCGATGTCACTTTGCGGGGCACCGGTGCTCCGGGTTTCGCAAACAAGACAGCCTATGATCTCGCTCTGGAGCGCGGCATGCTGGAGTTATCCGCCGAATTGAAGGCGCTATGACTCTTTCTCTAGCTGGTATTTGCCCTCCCCGTCCTGGATGATCTTTCCTTCTTGGTAGAGTTGCCCGACGGCGCCGGCGATCGTGCGGTACTCGGTCTGTGGAAACAACTCTAAAAGCTCGGCAAAAAAGCGGTGAGATTTGCCCAGAGCGGCCAAAATATCGCCCGCTACCCTGTCGATGTTCCCGCTTGATTTCGTCTTGGCGCTGGTTTTTTCCGACGCCGGCGCGCCGTCAAGATAATTTTTCAACTCGACCTTTCCCTGATTGAAATAGACTATTCTATTGTAGCGGTTTCGCGGCACATCTTCCGGGATGGTCGCGTCAATTCCCATCTTCGCCGTGGTTGGAATGCGGCCGGGGGTCGGCGGCAAAGAAGGATCCAATGGTTTGGAGCGGGCGTTGGAGACGATCAACACATCGCGATCCGCCTGAACGCGGGTCGCCACCGCCCATTCCACATCGGTGGCGTCGAAGACGTCGATATCATCGTCGACGATCGTCACATGCTTGATATCCGCGATGGAGAGCAGAGCCAGGATCGCGTTCTTACCGTCTCCGGGAGATTTTTTGATAGCAGCCACGATATGCCAGTGACAACAGCCCCCCGGCGTGACATTGATCGCTGTCGCCTGAACCCCCGCTTCATGCAGCACGCGCCAGGCGGCCGCTTCGTAAATCGGCGCGCTCATCCAGATATTTTCCCACGGCATATGGAGCGCGTAGTAAATGGCATCCTTGCGGTGCATAACGGCTTTTATGCGAACCCGCGGGTTCATATGAATGCCGCCCATCAAGCGATTGAACTCGCAGAAGGGCCCTTCGCGATGCACCCACCCTTCCGGCAAAATCTCCCCTTCCAAAACGATTTCGGCGCCGGCAATGCATGGCACCGGCACGGTCTCGCCCTCGGCCAGCTCAAGCGGCTCACCGCGCAGCCCGCCGGCAAAAGTGAGCTCATTGACCCCCAGATTAGCCTTGAAAGTCGAGGCGACTAATTCGTAGGGGTGGGTACCGATGGAAACGGATATAGGTAACGGCTTTTTTTGTTGCAACGCGCGCTCGGCAAATCTTCTCAAGTTGTTCGGTGTCACGATATCGATACCGGTGATATCTCTTTCTTTAAGCATCATGCGATACATACCGGCGTTCATGCCGTAGTCAGGATCCTCCGCGATCACGACGCCCCCTGTAATCATCGGCCCGCCGTCCATGACCGAAAAGATCGGCACCGGCAGCTCGAAAAGATTGACTCGGGTAACAATTACATCTTTTACCGGAGCTCGTTTTACCATCTTCGGTTTGATGGGATGATCCATAGCCTGGCGTAGCTTACCTTCGATTTTTTCGTACGGCACCTCCATCCCAAGTGCGAAGCGATTGCGCGATTGGAGCAGGCCGGAAACCACCGGCATGGAATAGCCACGCACATGGCTAAAGAGTAGCCCTTTCTCCGATTGGGGTACCAACGCCGCGATATCCCGCGGATCGATGGCTTTGGTCACTTCGATCAACTCGTTATTATTTTTCAGTGTCTCGAGGTAGCTGCTGAAATTTGCCGCCATAGTCTATCTTCCTTTCGCTTGGAACGCTTAATCCAACATAGCCGAAAAACACCGTCATTCGTAGCACCCCCAGGTTCGCATTCGACTAGGCCTATGCTATAGAAAGCCAAGGGAGAATCTAAATCATGGCGTCCTTCGGCCTCACCTTGGCGAATCGTGGTGTAATCATCGGCGCCGTTACCGTTGCCGACCTCTTCGATATGGCAAAACGGGGTGAGGACTCTGGGGCGTTCAACGCCGTGTGGGTCGGCGACAGTTTGCTCGCCAAACCGCGATTGGAATCCATCGCGCTTTTATCTGCCCTCGCCGTCGTCACCAAAAAAGTCCGCCTCGGGGTGGGCTGCATGGCGACTTTTCCGCACCGCCATCCGGCGTTGTTGGCGCAACAGTGGTCCAGCCTTGATGTAATTTCCGCGGGGCGGGCGTGGCTCGCTGTTTGTCTGGGCGGGCCCAATGAGCAAAGCCCGGCGCAGGCCCTCGAACACGCCGTCATGGGGATAAAAGACACCGAGCGGGTCGGCCGCCTCGAAGAAGGCGTCGCTATTCTGCGCAAACTTTTTCACGAGGAAAAAGCCTCGCACAAGGGAAAATACTATCAATTCGACGGCGTGACGATCCAGCCCCGCCCGCTGCAGAATCCCATGCCGATTTGGATCGCCAGCAACCCCACGGGGCTAACCTGGAAAGACGGCGCCAGCGCCCCCTCCGCGGCGGTGGAACGAGGGCTGCGTCGCGTGGCCCGTTTCGCCGATGGCTGGATGACCAACAAAGTTACGGCTGACGAGTTCAAGTCACAATGGAGCCGCATCAAAGCCATGGCGCAGCAAGAGGGCCGCGATGCCTCCAAGATCGGCAGCGCCCTGTATCACAACATCAACGTCAACCCCGACCGCAAAACGGCCTTGGAGGAAAGCAAGGCGTTTCTCGACAAGTACTACACTGCCAATTTCAGCATGAAATTCGTCGAGGGATTTACCACGGCGGGGAGCGCCGAACAATGCATAGCGGAATTCAAGGCGTTCTTTGCCGCCGGAATCGATCACATCACGCTGCGCATGACGTCATGGGATCAAACCGGCCAATTGCAAACTTTTTTGGAGAAAGTGGCGCCCGCGTTTAAACCCTGATCTTCGTGAGTTTCGATGCATGCGCATCGTCGAGGCTTATCTTTAACGCGGGTCCGCAGGGGGGTAAGACTGAAAGCCGCAGACAAGCCCTTCGGGATTGCAAATTGCAAAAGGCAAATTTGGCATCTGAGATCTGCGATTTGGGATTTCTCGCCAAGCGAGGATAGGGCTGCGGCTGTAAGGCTTGCCCCCGAGGACCGTATTCGGAGAAACACTCGAGCTTATGCTTAAAGGCATCGATCACCTGGTCATCGTCGTCCGCGATCTCGCACAAGCGGTGGATGACTATAAGCGACTAGGCTTCACGGTGGTAGCCGGAGGGCGCCATCCCGTGGGCAGCCACAACGCGCTGATTTCCTTTGCCGACGGCTCTTATATCGAAATCATCGCCTACTATCGCCCCAGCCCCGATCACCGCTGGTGGCAATCCTTGCAGCGGGGAGAAGGGCTCGTGGATTTCTGCATGCAGACGGATGACCTTTCAGGCGACACCCGGAAGCTCCGCGCTGCGGGAGTTAAGATTAACGATCCGGTCCCATGGTCACGGACCCGGCCCGACGGTTATCAACTGCAATGGCTCCTCTCCCTTGCCCGGGATGAACATCGAGGAGTCGCCCCCTTTCTCATTGAAGACATCACACCGCGAACCGAGCGGATCCCGCAGCGATTCGATCACGACAACGGAGCGACTGGCCTCGCCTCGGTGACGGTCGCCGTGGAGAATATTGACACGGTCGGCAACTGGTACCGAAGTATTTTAGGAACAGCAGGCGTTGCAATGGAGCGAGAAGACCTTCTCGGCAAGGGAAAACGATTTCAAATTGGCGCTCACGCATTGGATTTTGTAGAACCCACTGACGGGACCAGTCCCTTAGCGAGCTTGATGATGCTGCGCGGTCCCGCCCCTTACGCTGCGACCCTGCGATCGGGGATCCTTGCAAACGCCGCCTTCGATCGCGCCCTGACCCACGAGGCCAGGCTATCTGTGCAATAAGCTCTCAAGATCATTGCTCCGCCAGTCGACGGCGTGATTCGATGATTGCCGCCTCCGCTTCAGTGACCATTTTCGCCACCACCTCCCCCGCGGGAATGATAGAGTCGATGAGCCCGGCATCCTGCCCAAAGGAAAGCGTCGCGTTGTCCGTGTCACCGGCGGCGCGCGCTGCTTGGAGTTTTTTCATCACTTCGGGTTGGCGCTGGCGCAATGCCCACTCGCGTCCGGCCCAGTGTGCGACAAATTTATTTCGTTGCGCCCGCGACATGGCGCCCGGCCAGACGTTTCCCGAGGCGATGTCCGGGATCTCGGTCAAAACCGTGTCATGGCCGTCGCTCCGGACAATCGCCTCCTTGAAATTGGCATGAAGCGGCGATTCCGTGGTGGCGAGAAAGCGGGTGCCGATCAAGACCCCTTCCGCCCCTAGGGCTAACGCCGCCGCCAGGCCGCGGCCGTTGGCAATTCCCCCTGCCGCGAGCACCGGGAGAGGAGCTACGGCCCCCACCACCAACGGCACCAAGGCGATGGAAGCCATCCAGCCGACATGGCCGCCGCCTTCAGTTCCCTGCGCCACGATGAAATCTGCGCCCGCTTCTGCCGCTCGCAGGGCCTCGGGCACCTCCCCCACCATATGCATGACCTTGGCGCCGATATCATGGGCTCGTTTAAAATAGTTACTGAGATCCTGATCGGATCGGGGCCACGCGAAAGCAACCAACGGAGGACGGGCCTTGAGAGTCACCGCAAAACTAGCCTCATCGATGCGAAACAAAAGATGATTGACGCCAAACGGCCTATCGGTCTCATTTCGAATCGCGGTGATTTCTCGTTCCAACGACACGGCGTTGAAGGCGCTGGTTCCCAGAGTCCCCATTCCGCCTGCGTTCGACACCGCGGCAACCAACGGGGCCGTGGTCGCCGAGCCCATGCCCCCTAGCACTATTGGATGCATGATTCCTAAAAGATCGCAGATGCGAGTATGAATCATGATGCGGACCTCCTGTGATGCAATTCTAAAGCGTTGGTAACCGAGACCCAAGTCCAACCATGGATCGACCCATGGCCGCCTCGCTGGCTGACCTCGAGATTTGACATGGCTATAACCTATCTCTTAATCTCTTACCAACGACAAGTCCGCGCCCCGTCGTCGGCGCCGGCTCCCAAAGGCGCCGCATTAGGCTGATCGCAAAAGGAGAGTCCGCAAATGACCAACGTCGAACCTGAACTGGTCGCCACGGCTCGCCCCTATTGGGAAGCCGAGGCGACGATTACCAGACGCTTTTTCAGTCGCCAGCCGACAAGGGAAGATCACATCTTTTGGCTCAAGGCTCAATTGTGGAAGGAGCTTCATCCCGTCGACGGTTATTTCACCGGCCTGCAAAAAGAACTCAATCACCTAGTGGGTTTATTTCCGGATATCGACAAGTCCATCGATCGCCATAAGTATCACGGCCTCCTCGAGCAACTCACCCAAGAGTTCAATCACTACGTGCTGATGGCCGACATACTTCAATATCTCTTGTGCCGCCCGGTGTCCGCCGCCGACACTTTCCAACTCCCCGAGGAAAAAAAACTCGGGGATCTGCGCCGCGCCTATGCCAACTCAGGATCGGTACTAGACAAAGCAGCGGTGCTCGTCACTGAGGGAGGCGGTGCGCGCATGTTTCGCGAGGGGAGAAAAGTGAAAGGCGGGAAGCTGGAAAAACTAATTGCCAGGGCAATGGATGTGGTCTATCAGGACGAGAAAAATCACTTTAAGGAGGCTGCTAGAGAAGCCGCGCGAGCCGTTAAAACCCCGGCGGATTTGGCGCGCATGAAGAAGACCATCCGCAAAATCAGCTTGCAGCGCGTTTACATGCGTAACGAAATGTTTAGAGAGCCATTGACGCCACAAGAGATCAAGCGCTGCTTTGACGCCAACGGGTAGTTTCGATTTTTGTGTCTCCCGCCTCCGCTTTTAACGATGGAGCGCTAGAAAGGCAAAGACCTTCGCCGCCTCAAAAACTTTTTGCAGCGAAACCAGGTCGTGATCCGTGTGTTGGAAGCGAATGTCCCGCGCTCCATAATTTATCGCCTGTATGCCGCGCAAATTGAACAGTCCGGTGTCATTGGCGGCGGAGGAATAGCTGGTGGAGGGCTGGCGGCCTAGCATGACGCGAATGGCATGCTCCAGCGCGCGGGCTATTTCGGCCTCCGGGCTCACTTCGCTGGGGTACATAAAATCTCGCGCTTGAATGTCGATTTCAAAGGGCTCGATTTTACCTACGGTATCTTTCATTTGCTGGATCGCTCTCTGAGGGTCATCGCCGGGGAGCAGACGCCGATCGAACATAATGCGGCATTCGCTTTGAATCGTATGCGTTGCCTTGGGAAAACTCTCGATGGCGTTTGGTGTCAGGCTCACCTTGCCAAGTTCGGCGTGAAGCTTCTCTTCCGGGTGCGGCATCAACGGCTTGAGTCTTTCGAGCGCCTTCATCGCCCCTTCGATGGCGTTGATCCCCTCCCAGGGTCTGCTGCTGTGCGCCTGCTTGCCGCGTACGGTGAGGAGTACGTCGACCCGGCCTTTATTGCCGAGTTGAATCTCCGGGGGTCCGTCAATAATACACCAATCCGCCTCGACTCTGCCGTGATCTAGGACATGCACGAGAGAGTCATGCCGTCCGGTTTCTCCAGCGGTACTGACGACAAAAGTAAGGTCCGATGGCAGCTCGATTTTATTGACGCCGATGAAACGAAGGGCGCCCAGCATCGCCGCCAGGCTGCCTTTCTGCTCGCAGGCTCCTCTGCCCCAGACACATGCGCCATCAAGTTTATAAGGCGATCCGTCGACTACCTCGCCGGAATAGGGATTTGGCATGGTGCTCGCTGCGGCGTTCATGGCATATCCCACCAGCAGGAGCCGATCCGCCTTGCCGACGCCTTTAACCCGCAAAATGAGGTTGCCCCGGTCGTCGATGGCGGGGCGCAACCCCGCCTGCTCCAACTCGGGTTGAATAACATCGCGGATCAGAGCTAAAACCAACGGCTCGGCCTCCAGCAGGTCGGTCTGGGGGCTGGGATGCTGCAGCAGTTTGACGAGAAGTCTTTTAATTTCCTCGTAAGCCAGATTTTTCTCGATGACTTTCTTGGTTGTTTGTGCATCCATAGGTTTTTCGCCCCGACCCGACGCTGACGCAATCTCTTATCCCCGCTGCGCTCAATGGCAGGCGTAGTTTCACCCCGCTAGTTCCCGCGCCATCTGGATCACCTTTTTCCTTGCCGCCTGTGTGCCCATCGGTAGCAACACGGGGAGCTGCAAACCGCCGTGGATATAAGCCTGCAGCTGGTCTCGACATTCGCCGGCGTTGCCCGCTATGGAATGCGCCAGCACCACTTCATCGCTGATAAATTTTTTCGCGCCCTCCCAATCCCGTTTGCCCACGGCTACCGCCAAGCCCTCCTGGTCCACCTCGCCGCCTCCCAAATGAATATTTTCCGCGTGGTGGGTGTTGCGGAAAATATAGGCGAGAAACATTTTATTCGCCTCCATCGCTTCGCGGCGATTGTCCGATACCGACGCAGTCACGAATCCCGCCACCGCCACAGCACCTGGCAATTTTCCCGCTCCGGCTTCTCCCTGCTTAATTTCATCAACGCATCGATGAATATACGCCGGGGCGCAGCCAGCGGACAGCAATACCCCATCGCCGATCTCGCCGCCCAGCCGCAGCATCCTGGGGCGCACCGCAGTGAGATACAGCTTGATCGCCGTCGTTGGCACAAAGCCCATTTTGGCGCCGTTGATATGAAATACTTCCCCATGAAAATCTACCGGCTCGCCGCTGAAAAAACGCTTCAGTATTGCTACATACTCGCGCATGGTTTGCAGCGGTCGCGGCGATTCTACGCCGGCCTCCTTCAAGGCGGCGGCATTGCCCGTGCCCGGGCAGGAGATGACTCTACCGGGTGCGAATTCCTCCAGCGTCGCAATCGACATGGCAGAAATAATCGGGTGGCGGGTGTACGGGCTCATGGGTGCGGGCGCGACGCTGATTTTTTGAGTGCAGGCCAGAAGCGCCATAGACGTGGTCAGCGAATCGCGAAAGCAGAGATGATCCGACATCCAGATGGATGCCATGTTGGCTTTGTCGGCGAGCTGGGCCAGTTCAATCATCTCCTGAATCGAATAAAACCCGTCAAAACAAAGGCCGAGTCGCATGTCTTCTTCCTTGTTTAAAAACCATCGTAGAGAACTCGCGGTAACAGCTCCGGCTCGATGCCATGCAGCCCCATTTTTTCTAGCGTCAGTCCTTCCTCGCGGTAATTCGTTCCGTTGGCAAGCGAGGCAAGCGTGATGAGCGAGTCGATAACCGGAGTTTTTGCGCCCACCAATCGTCCAATCTCCGCCATCGGAACCAAGCCGAAGCCCACATCTTCCCTGAGGTAGCGATGGTCCAGCGTCGGCGGCGATTTAATGGTTTGGTTCGGTCCGCTCTCGTTGATCGCCCTGTAGATCGAACCGCTGGCACGAGCCTCTTCCGACGTGAGCCCGGCTTGAAAAAAGATATCGATGAATCGCAGCGGCTTGAGTCCGAGGCGCTTTACGATCGCAAGCCGTTCATTGTCCACCGCTTCTATCCAAGCCGCAATCGCCGGCGTGATTCCCTCCCGGTAAAAATAGAAATCGCCGCCGCTCTTTTCGACCCAGCCGGCATTCCCCAGCATCCCCGCCGGGTGCATGATGGCGTTGATATTTGAGAAACCAGTCTCCAGAACATTTTCCGCCGTGATAACATTCGGATAGATCCCTTGAATCTCCTGCACCAGACCGCCTGTTTCCTTCCCAGGAAACGCCGCGCAACGCAGTTGGGTGGTGCGCCGATAGATTTCAACGCGAGCCGGCCGCGGCATGCGGCAAATATAGGTTAGCGTAACGGTTTCACAGAGTCGAATCGGCGCTTTGCAACCGGCGCCACGAAGCAGTGCGCTAAAATGAAGCGACCCGCCGGTATGGCCGGGATTGAGCAGAATTCGCTGACCTTCGGTCAGATGCCGTGCTAGCTGTTGGGCGAAGTATCGGTGGGCCAAGGAGGGCGCCGCGACAATGATCAGGTCGACGCCGTCGACCACCGGCGGCAGATGGGGACTGGCAAAATAGGGCGTGGCAAATTGTTCCTTGCCATTCTCGGCCAGCTCGATGCCGCCCCGCTTGACGATGGGCAACAGCGTCTTTTGGCCACGGGAAAACAAGCGGACTTCAAAGCCCTTGAGAGTCAAGTCCGCTGCCGCGGCGCAACCTCCGTTGCCAGCGCCCAATACCGCGATCTTGTGTATGGCCATGAGAGTGGACCGCTAAGAGTCCGCCCGATAGCGTTGCAATTTGTCTTCATCCAGATCGACCCCAAGACCTGGTCCCGTGGGAACCAAGATGTCGCCGCTGGAGTAGGCAAATGGTTCTTGAATAATGTCGTCTTGATAATAGATGCCGGCAATACCCTTGTGGTTTTTCCCCTTTGGTCGGGAAACTGGAATGACCGAAGCCAGCGAAGCCACTGCGGTCGATGCCGCTAAATGAAGGTTAGCCGCGTTGCCGATCCCGCTCTCCACCGACCCATTGACGTTACACTGGATCCCGGCGGCCTCCGCCACGGCCGCCAACTTTTTCGCTTTGAATAGTCCGCCGGGCTTGGTCGTATAAATCGAAATTAAATCGGCCGCTTGTTTCTGGACAATTTCCAAGACATCGTGAGCCGTCCACACGCTCTCATCGGCCATGATGGCGGTCTCGACCCGCCGCGTGACGGCGGCCATCTGATCGATGCCCTCGACAGGTTGCTCCATATAGTGCAGATCATATTCCTGCATCGCCCAAATCACTCGCATCGCAAGTTTAGGCGTCTCGTATCCTTGATTGGCATCGACGCAAATGTTTGTCTCTGCCCCGAGAGACTCGCGCATCAGTCGCACTAATTCAACATCTCTTTGGGGGTCTACGCCGCCCTTTAGCTTGATCGTCTTGACGCCCTCGGATTGCACCTGCAGCGCTTCGTCCAACGCCTCTTCAAGCTCCATCAGGCCGAGACTGTGAGCGATCGTCACGCGCTGGCGGAAGCAGCCGCCCAAGAGCTGATAGACCGGCACCTGGAGCGCTTTGCCGACCACGTCGTAAAGCGCCATGTCGACGGCGGCCTTGGCATAGGGGTAGCCCTTGACGCTCTTGTCCATGACACCGTGCAGCGCCTCGATGCGCAGCGGATCTTGGTCCTTCAAGGCAGGAGCGAGAATGCTGTTGATCACATGCATGGTGGTTTGCGGCGACTCGCCGTAGTATTTGCCGTGATCGCCTCCCCAGTCTTTGAGCACGGGCGCCTCACCCAGGCCGATGAGCCCTTCATCCGTATGAAGTTTGATGATGACGTAGACGCCGATGGGCGTTGTTAAACTAGCCCACTCATGCGCTCGGCGGGTCGGCAGGCGAATTGGAATAGTTTCAATCTCGGTTATTTTCATAGTGCGTCACCCAACTCTCAAAAGTTTATCCGCGGGAGTTTGATCCGACAAGAGCTCGCAGCCCTTTTCCGTTACGCAAAACATGTCTTTGTTTTGCATGCCGAACCTGCCGGGAATATAGACCAGGGGTTCAAAGGCGCCGACCATTCCGGCCTCCACGACTTCACTACCATAGCGACCCATGTAGGGCTCCTCATGCAAGTGCAATCCTATTCCATGCGCCACGAAGCTAATGGGTTCGAATCCCAGCTCGCTGAATTTTCGCAAAAATCGCTGGTAGACTCCCTTGCACGAAGCGCCCGGCTTGATCAGGTCCATCACGAGATACTTACACTCGATAAGGTTCGTCCAGATGCGTTCTTGCTCGGCCGTCGGCTCGGCGACTACGGCGGTGCGACAAACTCCGGCGAGATAGCCGTTCTTCTGGCCAAATATCTCCATACGGATGAGATCTCCTGCTTCGAGTTTGCGCTCCGTCGGCCCGACGTTGGGAAATTGGCTGCGCTCTCCGGAGGCGATGATCATGAGTTTGTAATTATCCGCCCCCCCGGCGAAGAGCGACGTCAACAAACGGCCCGCGAGCTCCATTTCGCTCAGGCCTGCCTTGGCCGATTTCAACGTTTCACCAATGGCTTTATCGGTGAGCTTGCTCAGGGAGCGGAGCAACGCCAGCTCGCCGGCGGTCTTGACTTGGCGCGCCCTGTTGAAAATCGAGTCCGCCGCGGTCCAGCGAACCCCCGGCAGCAGTCTCTGCAACACAAAAAAGTCTTTGGCCGCCAGGTAATCCAGCTCGATGCCGATTTTGGCACGCTCCAGTTTGAGATCCAAGAGCGCCGCCACAAGCTCTTCCATCGGGTCGTCCGTGAACTCCCGATAGCTTCTCAAGTCGCCGACCCCGGCGAGCGCTTTAACCGTCGTTGCCTCCATGTCGATTACCACCATGGAAAACCTGGCGTCAGCGGTCAAGATACCCATGGCATGGCGCCAACGCATCAACGATTGCGAAGGCACCACGAAGCCGGAAACATAGCTCACATTTTCCGGAGATATCGCTATGATGGCGTCAAGACCCTCCACCGCAGCATTTTTTATCAACCGCGAGATTATTTCTTGATCCATAGCCGCTACGAGCTCTGTCGCTCGGCAGAATAGCCATTGCCTGTCGAGGCGTCAAGTTTATGGATGTTTAGGCAAAAACTTTGGCAGGTCATGGGCCGCTCACGGGCGCGCTCGGTTTGACTGCCAAATCACGCCCAATAGGTCGTGCGGTCGGAGGGAATATGCTGCAGCACCTCGCCAGGCACGAAATCCTCCAACTTAATTCTGGCCAACGCTTCCCCGGGACATTGGGAAACCGGCGAAAATGGCCGGTCTAACGGACGGGTCGCATCGACGATCATCGCCGAAGTTTGGCGTGGACTGTCGAGGGACGGATCCACCAGGCTGGCGCGCATGATTTCGGGAATGATGGATATCTGCTGGTGGGGCTGCACTCTTGTAGCCAACGCCCAGAGGATTTCCGTCGGGTTATACACATCGATGTCTTCGTCAAAGACAAACACGTTTTTGGCCCAATCCCAGGTGAGCGCCGCCGCGGCGGCGCGACCCGGGTCGCCTTCGGACATTTTTTTCATCGAAATGAATACGTTGAGAAGCGCGTGGCGGCCGCTGGTACAAACCGCTTGCACCCCCGGGACCGCCTCTCGACAACGGCGCAGGTAGGCGCCCTCCCGCGCCAGATCCATCCATGGTTTGTCGTCTTCCGGCGTCAGTATGGACATATGCATGGCGCCGCGCCTGCGGGTGATTGCGCGAACTTCGTAAAACGCCGATTGGTGAAATCCCTGGACCCCCAAGTAACCGTTAACTTCGCCGAAGGGGCCTTCGACCATGCGCTTGCCCGGAAGCAAAGCCCCTTCGATTACGATCTCGGCGTCGGCTGGAATCAATAGCCCCTCGCCCCATGTAAGGGACGGAGTGAGCCGCAGGGGTTCCTGGAGATAGCCACCGATGACTTCATATTCACTGACCTCGAAGGGACCGCCGTAGCACGCGCCCATCTGATAGGCGGGATGATGCCCGATGACGGTTGCCACAGGACACTCTTCGTTGGTTTCTTCGTAACCTCGGAAGATACGCCACATATGCTGCAGCGTCATGAGAAACCCGGTGTGGCTGCGGTCCTTCACTTCCATTCGATGATAGGACACGTTATAGACGCCGCTATTTCTGTCTTTGGCCACGCTCGACAAGTCGATATAGAGTCCCCCGTCCATCTCGTGATGGCGCATGAGCGGCAGCTCGTAGAGATCCACCTCCGCCCCCTGTTGGACGACCTCGCGAACCGGCGCGGCCTCCTCGCTTACGATCACCGGCCCGATCTTGTTCGCTTCCCGTCGCAGGCACTCTCGCGCCATTTCCGCGCGCTCCATACTCTCGGGCACCGCTAGAGCCACCTGCGCTTTCTTTTGAGTATTTTCCGCGCCGACGATCAGCTGCATGTCGTTTAATCGGCCATGTCCGTTGAGCGGCCGTTGGAACAGCAAAACGGGGAATTTTTTTAAGGCGCCCAGTTGTTTGACAATGGCGGTGACGTCATAGTTTCCCGGATCCACGGTCCGCGAGACACTCACCACTTCGTTGGGATAGAGGCGGCGCATGTCGTCGAGAAAGGTGCGGAGATTTTTCGCCATGGACGATCAATGAAAGACGCTGCCGCCGTCGACGACGATGGATTGTCCGGTCATAAAATCGCTGTCGGAGGAGGCGAGAAACAAGAGGGTCCCCAACAAATCGCTGGGTGTTTGCAGCCGTTTGAGGGAACGCGCCTTGAGCTGCAGCTCGGTCAGAGCCTTGGGCGCATTCTGTCCCTCATGTTCCACCAATCCGGGAGCGATGGCATTAACGCAAATGCCGAACTCCCCGACCTCGCGCGCCAAAGAGCGAGTCATGCCGATCAATGCCGCTTTCGATGTCACGTAGTGTAAAAAATTTGGCGTGCCCCAGTAGGCCGTGGAGGACGAAATATTGATGATCTTGCCGCTGCGCTGCTGTTTCATCTGCGGAAACACCGCCTTGGCGCAGAGAAAAGGTCCCTTGATATTGACCGCGGAGACTCGATCCCACTCATGGGCGCTGATCTCGTAGAACGGATGCCGTTGGATATTGATAAAAATTGCCGCGTTGTTGACCAGGATATCGACGCGCCCAAAAGCCTTGATCGCTTGCGCGGCCATGCGCGCCGTGTCCTGTTCTTTAGCGACATCGACCTTCAACGCCAGCGCCTGGCCGCCGTTTCCCGTGATCTCCTGCGCCACGCCCTCACCGTCGAGTATATCGGCGATCACCACAGCGGCGCCTTCCTCGGCCAGTTGGCGCGCGTAGACGGCGCCGATATGGCGCGCGCCGCCGGTGACAATGGCGACTTTACCTTTCAGCCTCATGGGACAGGAAAGTGGCATGATGGAATGATGGAATACCGGGGGCTCGGGCCATTTTTCCAATCTTCCATTATTCCAATCTTCACGCACTCCAATATTCCATTCATCTTCATCTTAGCTTTTCCAGGTGCTCTTTAAAATCCACCGGCTTCCACCACTGCTTAAGACCCAGGGACTCCGCGATGACCCGCGCCGCATTATAACCGGGCGCCCCGGTGATGTTACCGCCGGGATGACAGCATGAGCCACAGAGGTAAAGCCCCTCGATAGGGGTTCGATAGTTCCCCCACCCGGGGAACGGGCGGTTCTCCAACGCCTGATCGCCGGAGTATTCCCCGATCATCCAGTCGCCCGAGTACATGTTGCGATCATGGCGCTCGATGTCCAGCGGTGTCGTCGAGTCGGTGGAGAGAATGTTGTTCTCATCCAGGTTCGGCGCAAATCGCCGCCAAACCGCAAGTTGTTTTTCGAACCAGTCGTTACGAACTTTATCCCAATTATTTGGATTGCCCCAGAGATTATAAGTCGCCAATTGCCACATGAAAGCGGTGGCCTTCCCCGCAGGTGCCTGGGTGGGATCATGCTGCGACGGCGTAGCCCCGTTCATGAAGGGCTTTCGCGGTAGCTGCCCGCTGCGGCAGTCTGCAAACAGATCCACCAGGTCTTGGTACTCTTCCAAACCTACGATATGCATGAAAGAGCCGGCCACTTCCGGGTGCTTCTCTTCGGTTATGTATTTAGGCCGTTCGTTCAAAGCCAGGTTCGTAGCAAAAATCGGTGTGGTCTTGGAGAACCGAAACCGTGCCGCCATATCGGCAAATTTGGGCTCCAGGTTTTCGCGCCCTACGAGTTTAATAAACGTCTCCACCGGGTTGACGTTGGAGGCTATGAACTTGCGCGCCTTGATCACCGTGCCGTCCTCCAAGACAACCGCCGTCGCCTCGCCCCCCTCCACCAGGATCCGCTCCACCCCGTTGGCCTCGACATAGTCGATGCCGTTGTGTGACATCATATGGGCCAGGTTATCGCCCAGCGCATGGGACGTGCCGCGGCACAGTTGCGGGTTCACTCCCCAAGCGATCATCGCCGGGATCAAGTAACCCGTTTTGGGAGCGTCAAGCTCATAGCCGCGCATGACGCCGAGAAATCCGATAAACGCCCGCACACGGCGATCTTCGAAGTGCTGCAGGACAAATTCCTCCGGCGTGGTGTCGAAGTATCGTAAGTACTCCCGCCCCTCGGGAAGCTTTTCCAGCAAAGGCCGTTTCTCCTCCAGCGGCAACGGCACTGCGTAGGTCTCCGGAAAAACGATATTGCGCACCACCGGTTGCCACCGCGTCCAGATATCGCGAAAGGTCGCCGCGTCCTTCTTGGAGAACCGTTCGATGGTCGCCACTGTGCGATTGACGTCGGCGAACCAGCCCAAATAGGTCTTGTCTAAAAAATGCTGCACGACACCGGGATCGGGCCGGTAGTAGTGGATGCCGAATTTTTCGAGCTCCAGGTCCTTAAACCAAGGGAGCATCATCAAGCCGCGGTGAAAGACGGAATGGATATTATGCCAAAAGCCCGGATAATTGCGGTCCTCATGGGAGTCAAGCCCGCCGCCGACTTCCATGTTTTTCTCCACCACCATGATCTTCTCACCGCACTTGGCGAGATATCCGGCGCAAATCATGCCGTTGTGCCCGGCGCCGATCACGACGCCATCGTATTCTAAGATTCTAGCCATGCATTTTCTTTTGCTAATTGAGACGAGTTGAACGTCTTGAACCGATTGAACGGCTTGAACACAGCCTATCGTTCAAATCGCTCAATACGTGCCAACAGTTCAATGCTGTTTAGTGTCTACTTGGCTGCTCAAGTTTCAACTTCAGGTCTTCCTTTATGACCTGCCAGGCGTTTCTCCCGGATCCTGCGATGACCGCGTCCGCCGGATGGGTCGCAGCGCCCACCTGATAGAGGGCTTTGACGGGCGTGCGATAATTTGCCAGCTCTTCGATGGGCCGGTTGGCTCCCATTTGACTCGCGATCTTTCGCGCCACCCACACCGAACCCCGCCGCATGTTGGGCCACCTTCCCGCCATATAAAAGGGGTCCATGGCGACTTTCATTTCGATGTTCTCGTCCGTCAGGTTGGTGGCGTATCGGCGCCAAATTTTGAGCACCCGGTCCATAAAATCACTCTTCAGCTTGACCCAATCCTCCACTCGCTTGCCTTTGAGCTGAAAAGGCACGGGCATAAATAGAGACGCGGCGTGTTTGCCCGTGGGAGCCTGAAGCGGATCGATGGCCGTGGGGCAAATCGCATGAGCGCAAAGATGCTGGGGAAATTCTCCGGCTCGGATTTCCTTCCACATCTCATCGATATCCGATGGTTGCCGTGGCCCCAGGTTAACGTTCATTGCCTGTCCCACCGCCGGGTCATGGGCCTCATGAAGCGCATAACGCAGCGGCGCTTTTAGCGCCAAATGAATCTGGAAGTAGGAGAATTCGTCCACTTCGATATCCTTGACGCGCTCAATGAAACTCTTCGGGAGATGCTTCTCGTCTACCATGTCGACGAAAGTCGAGTACGGATCGGCATTGGACACCACAGCGAGCTTGGCCGTCCACTCGCGCCCGTCGCGCAGCCCGACGCCTACTGCGCGGCCGTTTTCCACAAGAATTTTCTCCACATGATGCACGGCACGGATCTGCCCCCCATTATGGACGTAAGCGCGCTGCAACGCTTGAGCTATGGAATGCGATCCGCCCCGCGCCAGTTCCGGCTTTTCATCCCCGGCGATCATTTTCAAGACTTCGATGCCGCCCCCCGCGTAATCCAGCGCCACGCCCCGAGGAATCGCCATCTGAGACAGCACCAAGGTTTTAACGGCGTCGCTTTCGAACAACTCATCGACTACCTGCCGCGGCGTCGATTGCCATAGCCGTTGAAAATCCCCGGCATTGTCATCCGATGGCGCCGCCCGATGCATTGTCGGCGCCTGATAATAGTATGGAATCAAATACTCGCGGATCAATTTATGGTACTTCTCATGGGTCCGTTGCCATGAAGCGGCATCGGCGGACGATATCCCGATAATCCCTGCCACCGTGGAGTTAAGCGACTGGTGATGCGAAATCGACCCGCCATCGGACAAAAGCAGTGAGCTGATCACAGGAGGGGTGATAAATGTGGCGTGATGGCCGTTGTCCCAATGCAGCTCTTTCCATACCGGGGAGATCTCCCGATTGTCTTGAAAATAAGCCAGAGTGTTATGCCAATAGCCCGGTAGGGTGATTTCCTCGCTGGCCAGGCGCCCGCCGTTTTCCAGGCGGCTTTCGCAAATCACAGTTTTTAGCCCCGCCATGCCAAGATAGGTCCCCAGAGCAAAATTATTTTGCCCGGCGCCAATTAAGATGACATCCCACTCTTGATCAGTCATGGTCACGTTCCAAGAGGCAAATTTGCACTTCTAAATCAGAGCTTTTATACTTTTGGTTCGTTAGGGTTTCACGTGGAAAATTTGGCGATACTCGCTTAGCATGTCCGTCCTTTTGCTGCGCCACCAAGAGCGCGAAGCACGGGAAGGGTTCGCAATCCGCTTATTGTTGGCATTCTTTTTTTACTCAATTTGTTTTTCTTCGTGAACTTCGTGGCGCAGAGTTCTACACAGTAAACACGAAGCGCTTATGATTATTTGCATATCGTAGTTTCTGTGGCATGTCCATATCGCATTGATGGAACCTATGTACAACCGGCGTCCAATGGCGTTCGGTTGTCCTCGAACCTTCGATTGAGGTACACTGACTTCGATCATGACATCAATGGAAAAGCTCAAAAAGATTCGCGAAGAACTCAAACAAATGTTCCTCGAACGGGCCGATCTCATCGACGGCGCCCTGGCGGCCCTGCTTGCGTCCCAACATGTCTTGATCATCGGACCTCCCGGCACGGCCAAGTCCATGCTCGCCGACGAACTATGCCGGCGCATCGAAGGCACGGATTATTTCCAGTGGTTACTGACGCGATTTACCACCCCTGAGGAGATCTTCGGCGCCGTGAGCCTAAAGGCGCTGGAGCAGGATGATTACCGCCGCGTCACGGCGCGAAAATTGCCCGAGGCCCATATTGCATTTTTAGATGAGATTTTTAAAGCCAACTCATCGATACTTAATGCTATTTTGACACTCATAAACGAACGTCTTTTCCATAACGGCAAGGAAATCGCACAGGTACCGCTATTGACCCTTTTCGGCGCCAGCAACGAGTTGCCCGAGGAGGAGGAGCTGACGGCGCTTTATGATCGTTTCCTGGTGCGCTTCGTGGTCGGCTATATCGCCGAAGATTTTCGCTTTTTACGAATGCTCGAGGCGCAAAAGCAGGGTGAGCGGACCCATCTTGCTTTATCGGAGTTGCAGGACCTGCAGCGGCAGGTATCGGATGTCACCGTTCCGGCGCATGTTTACCGCGGCATCGCCGATATCCGCCGGGAATTGAATAAGAAAAACATCCAGGCTTCCGACCGCCGCTACCGCCAATCGCTTTCTCTGTTGCAGGCCCATGCCTTTCTCGAGGGAACAGAGGTGGTTCACGAACGGGATCTTTTTTTTCTCGAGCATGTGCTGTGGCGCGACCCTTCGGAGCATGAACCCGTACGCCACACCATTCGTGAGTTGCTCCTGGGCTACGAGGAGGAACTCACCGAATTGCTCTACGAGTCGCGCGAGATTAGCGATTCCGCGACGCGCCCGGGAGCCAGCAGCGACGAGCGCGCTCGCGCCCTCATCGAGTTCCACACCAAACTGAGAAACATTCTGGCCAAGGTCGATCAGATTATCGAAAAAGCCAAACGGCTTGATCGTCCGCTGGAACGGGCCAGCGCGGTGCGCCTGGAGATTGAGCAGCTGCAAAAACAAATGCTGGAACATTTCTGATGCCTGTGAGACAAGCAAAAAAAGCTGCCGTGAAAGCGGTGTTTCAAGCGCTTCCCAAAAACACCTTTTGGATTGAAAGCGATGCGTACGATCAACGGGTTTACGGATATTTGCGCGACGAATCTCAAGCGCTCCGTGAATTGGAAGACAACGGCGGTAAATTGCTGCCCCACTTCGGCTCGCTGCTCCACGATCTGTTCTGCCTTTTCTTCAAGTACAACGTCAATTGGCTAGATGAAAGTCAAGTTCTTCCCAGCGCCCTGCTCAACGAGATTTTTCTCAACGCCGTCAGCAACGGCCCTCAATACGAGTTTTTGCGCGAGCAGACGCTGCTCAATGAGGCCCGCGCCGGGCTTTCCACGCTGCTCGTTGGCGAAAGACTGCTGGGATTGATCCGCGAGGAAAAATTCTTAACGCGCCGCGATCTGCGCGATCTCTGGGATATAGAAAAGCAGGAACAGCTGGTCGGCGAAAAGCTCGAAGAGTATGAAGCCGCCCACACGATTCCCGAAGACGGGTTGTCGGAGGACGGCAAGAAAGCTTTGCAAAGAGCCAAAGACAAGGTCCGAGGAGAAGCCCAAGGCGCCGAAGCCCTGTTGCGGCACAAAGGGGCGCAGCTTAAAGAAGGTTTGAAACAAATCCAGGGCCAGGCCACGAACCGGCTGCAGGCGGAAGCCATTAAGGTCGCCCAGCAGCTTGAAAAGGCCAGCGAGGAAGCGGAATCTTGGGGTACCAGCCTTGGCACTGGCGAACGCTCACCGCCGGGTCAAAAGCTCGAACTCGGCCGGCGACTGGCGGGAAATGACAAACTCAAAAAGCTTGCCCGCATGGTGGGGCGCATGAAATTCCACGCTCTGGCGTTGCGCAAGAAAGTCTTCGAGCGCGCCAACGAAGAAGTATTGGAAATAGAATGCGGCGATTCAATTCACCACCTGCTGCCCCATGAGCTGCTGACGCTGCATCATCCCGTTTTACGCAAAGATTTTTATCGCCGTTTCCTCGACCAAGAGCTCCTCCAGTACGCGCTACGCGGCGTCGAAGAAAAAGGCAAGGGGCCCATGGTGGTTTGCCTCGACGGCAGCTCTTCCATGGCTGGAGAAAAAGAAATCTGGTCCAAGGCGGTAGCCCTCACCTTACTGGAAATCGCCCGGCGCCAGCGCCGCCTGTTTCGCTCGATTTGTTTTTCCTCCGACGAAACGGCCCTCCAGGTCATGGACTTAAACCCTCGCAAGCGCTACGAAGTGGACCTACGGCATGTCATGGATCTCGCCGAATATTTTCCCGGCGGCGGCACCGATTTTCAGAAACCGCTGGATGCCGCCGTGGATTGTTTAAAACAATCTCGCTTCAAAAAAGGTGATGTCGTTTTTATCACCGACGGCGAATGCCAGGTGGGCGCCGACTGGGCCGAGCAATTTCGCAGGGAAAAAGAAAAACTGGGATTTTCCCTCTTCTCCATTCTCATCGACGTCGGCTCCAGTTCGCTGGGAACCTTGAAAGAATTCAGCGATCGCATCACGACCATAAAACAGCTAACCGGCGACGAAGCAAAGGGGATCTTCGTCGATTTTTAACGCAGTCCATCACGCGGGGTACGATTGCGTCTCCCTACCGCCAAACTCCGTCAAAGTTTTTTCATCCAGATCACATATGCGGAACCAGAGTTTCGTACCTACTCCGACCACTATGACGCATAGACCGGTGGCCACCAAGGCTGTTTCAAAGCCCCATAGCTCCACCAGCCAGCCAACGATCAGGGGCAGAAAAAACGGCGAAAGATTCCAACCCATTCCCGTGCTGGCCATCGCCATTGCGCGATCGCCTGCGTGACTCATGGCCGAGGCTTGCACTTGGTATAGCAAGTCCATGACGCCGCCGCCCCCTCCCAGAAGAATGAGACAGAGGCCAAGTAGCGCAGCCTGCTGGAAGAGCGCGCTGCCCATGAGACTGAGACCCAAAACGATCATCCCCGAAGCGTAACACAGGTTTTGCCGCGCCGGGGTAATGCATACTCCAAGTAAAAGCCCAATGACGATGGGTCCCGCGGAGCGCAACGAGACGGCCACTCCGATCCACTCTTCACCATACTCGAGATAAGCCAGGTATAACGGATAAATTGACGCGCACAGGGCCTGCGGCAGCGCGGCGGCTCCAGAGCCGGAGATAATCAACCAGGTTTGAGGATATCGCAGTAACCGCCCCACTCCCTTAGTGATTTGCCAAACGGTTCTTCCTCTAGGCTTTGCCTCCGGCTGAGGAAGCGTCAAACTCAAGAGAGTACACCCGATCGCCATTCCCAACAGCAGCAGAAAAGCGACGCGATAGCCTAGATAAGCGGCAAGAAATCCGCCGAGGATTTGGCCCAGGAGCGTTCCAGCGTAGTTGGTGGCCGAAAGCTGCCCCAGCTTTTTTCCCAAATGGGCTCCGGGCAATTGACTGGCCAGTGACTGGGCCGGAATCCAGAAGGAACTGCGCGAGACGTTGGCCACCATGAGAACAACCATCAGAGAAACAAATCCCCGAGATTCGAGAAGAATGAGAGTCGACAACGCCATCAAAAAATAACAGCCCTGGAGAACGCTGCGCTCGCCAAATCGATCCGAGAGCGCGCCTCCAACAAACCGAATCACCAACGTTGCCAGGACGGGAACAGCGACGATGCTGCTGATTTGTAGGATCGAAAACCCCAGGGAAATCGCGTAAAGGGGAACGATGATATGCATGACGCCATTGCACAGACACCAGAGCGCAGCGCTACCCAACAGAGCGTATTCAGAATATTTATTACTGAGCGTCATGGTCCCGTAACAAGAGATACCGCCCATGCCGTTTGCACACCGCAACGGCCCGAAGGCATTCTTCCTGAAATCGCCACATTACTTAATACGTTCGTGTCAGTTCAAGCGCAACCGCCAGGTTTTGCGAGACGGAACGAAGCAGTAAGATACAAACCTCACTTGTTGCGTCCACCAAATGCGTTTGCGCGCGCGGATGGACATAGCCGCCGATTTTCGGTAAACACGCTGGTGCACCGGCGCGAAATAAAATATCCAAGGTACCTAAAATGAAAACAATGGATATATCGACATCAATCGCTCCCCGCTTGATCCCCTCCCGTCAAGGGCGAGGAGATTTGATTCCCTTTCCCCTCGCAGGAGAGGGCGAGGGTGAAAATAATTTTGCGCGTCACTATAATGCCAAAAGCAGCTTGGGGTAGCCTGCTGGAGCGGTCCATGGAAGGAAAGGTCTGAGTCATGATAGCAAGAGCAAACATTTACATCGGCGTAGTGGCGCTCCTCTTCTTGGCGCCGCAAAGAGCAGGGGCGCAGTCAACCGTGGATGCGGTCAAGAGCAAGGGCTTTATTCAATGTGGAGTCAATACCGGTCTTGCCGGTTTTTCACAACCCGACAGCAAAGGTGAATGGCGCGGCATTGATGTCGACCTATGCCGAGCCGTCGCCGCTGCCGTGTTCGGCGACGGCGGTAAAGTTCGCTACACCCCGCTCACGGCGCAGCAGCGCTTCACTGCCTTGCAGTCCGGGGAAGTGGACATCCTTTCGCGCAATACCACCTGGACCATTTCGCGTGACACCAGTCTCGGACTCAATTTTGTCGGCGTCAATTATTATGACGGCCAAGGCTTCATGGTGCCAAAAAAGCTGAACATCAAGAGCACGAAGCAGTTAAATGGCGCCACCGTTTGCGTGCAACCCGGGACCACCACTGAACTCAATCTCGCGGACTATTTCCGGGCCAACAAAATGAAATTCAAGCCCGTGGTTTTCGAAAAGCTCGAGGAAGCGCTGCATGCCTATTTCGCCGGACGCTGCGACGTTTTCACCACCGACGTTTCCGGTTTAGTGGCGGTGCGCGCCTCCCGCGCTCCCAGCGCGGCCGATCATGTGATTCTTCCCGAAGTCATTTCCAAAGAACCGCTCGGTCCCGCGGTGCGGCACGGCGATGACCGCTGGTTCGACATAGTCAAGTGGTCGCTGTTCGCAATGATCGAGGCCGAAGAACTGGGACTGACATCGGCAAACGTCGAGCAAAACCTCAATAGTTCGAACCCGGTGATCCAGCGTTTCGTCGGCGCTACGGGGGACGTCGGTAAAATGCTAGGCCTAGACAACCGCTGGGCGTTTAACCTCGTCAAGCAGGTCGGGAACTACGGCGAAAGCTTCAAGAAAAATCTCGCCCCCCTTGGCTTCGACCGTGGCATCAACAAACTCTGGAATCAGGGCGGGTTGATGTATGCGCCACCGATACGCTGACAGCCAAATTCGTTGCGCAAGCGATGCTCAATCCGTTCCCGCGCCTGGCGTGCTCCTTGAGCAACGAGCGTTGCCGCAACGTCGCTTACCAATCGCTGCTTGCGCTGGCCGTTGGTCTCGCAGCATGGTATTTCGCCGCCAATGCAGCCGCTAACCTCCAAGAACGCAACATCGCCAGCGGCTTCCGTTTCCTGTGGCGGGAAGCGGGCTTCGAAATCAGCGAAACAACGCTTTTTTCCTATAGCGCCGCGGATACCTACCTGAGGGCCCTTGCCGTCGGCCTGCTCAATACCTTTCGCGTAGCCGTGGTGGGAATCGCGCTGGCAACGGTGTTGGGCTCGGTCATTGGGTTGGCAAGACTTTCGCGCAACTGGCTACTGGCCAAGCTCGCCGCAAGTTATGTCGAGCTGATTCGCAATGTCCCGCTGCTCGTGCAACTTTTTTTCTGGTACTCCATCATCACCGAAAACTTGCCGGCTCCGGCTCAGGCGTTGAACCCGCTGCCGGGAGTTTTTCTCAGTAACCGCGGCGTCGCCTTTCCAGTTCCCAGGCCTCATTCCGCCTATGTATGGATCGGCGCGGCGCTCATGGCGGGCGTCGTGCTCGCCATAATGCTCAAGCGCTGGGCGTGGCACGGCCGGCAGGGCATGGACAGGCGCTTCCCCATAATCGCGGCAGGAGCCGCAGCGACAATCGGCTTCCCGCTCGCCCTTTACCTTGGTGCGCCTTTAGAATGGAGCCGGCCGGCATTAACCGGTTTTAATTTCTCCGGCGGGGCGGCGCTTTCCCCCGAATTTGCCGCCCTGCTCGCCGGCTTGATTATCTACACGGCCGCCTTCGTGGCGGAGATCGTGCGGGCCGGCATCATGGCAGTGGACCGCGGCCAGTTCGAAGCGGCCGATGCCCTCGGTCTGAGCAGCCGGCAGACGATGCGCTTCGTCATCTTACCCCAGGCGCTCCGGGTCATCGTGCCGCCGATGACGAGTCAGTACCTCAACTTGACTAAAAACAGTTCTCTCGCAGTGGCCATTGGTTATCCCGATCTCGTTTCCATCGCGAACACCATGATGAATCAGACCGGTCAAGCCATCGAAGGCGTCGCCATCATCATGCTCGTGTACTTGACGATCAGTCTGACGATTGCCGCATTCATGAACTGGTACAACCGGCGGGTCCTGCAGAGAGGGGGTGACGCGTGAACCGCTTACTGGTCATCATCGCGCCCCCTCTGTACCTAAGCTTCCAGTGCCTGCGAGCCAATCTTTTCTCCACCCTGCCCAATTCGCTTGCGACTCTGCTCATTCTCTTCGTCGCGTGGCGATTTCTACCACCGCTCTTTGACTGGGCATTGACCAACGCTATTTGGTCCGCTGCCGACGCCCCTCTTTGCCGCGAGCTGCAGACAAAGGGCGCCTGCTGGGCCTTCATCGCGGAGAAGTATCGCTTCATATTATTAGGCACCTACCCTTACGACCAGCACTGGCGACCCGTTCTGGCGCTAGCCCTCTTGCTGGGGCTCTACGGGGTGAGCGCGCTCCGTTCCATGTGGCGACCTCGCCTCGCCCTGATATGGCTCTGCGGTGTTGCGGTGATCGGTCTCCTCATGTGGGGCGGAGCGCTCGGCCTCGACTACGTCGAGAACGAGCGCTGGGGCGGGCTCATGTTGACGCTCCTGCTCAGCACCTTCGGCATAGCGTTTGCCTTCCCCCTTTCGATCCTCCTCGCCCTGGGACGCCGCTCACCAATGCCCGTAACGCGTTATTTTTGTCTTGCCTATATCGAGCTGATTCGTGGCGTGCCGCTTATTTCTCTCCTCTTCATGGCTTCGGTGATGGCGCCCCTGTTCCTGCCCACCGGGGTTTTTATCGACAAGCTATTGCGCGCGGCCATCGCCATGATCCTTTTTGCCGCCGCCTATCTGGCCGAGGTGGTGCGCGGCGGCCTGCAGGCACTGCCGCGCGGCCAAGAAGAGGCGGCCCAGGCGCTGGGGCTCAGCTACTGGCAACGGATGGGGTTTGTCGTCCTCCCGCAGGCGCTGCGAATTTCGATTCCGCCGCTCATGAACACCTTCATCGGGTTTTTCAAGGACACCTCGCTGGTGGTGGTCATCGGGCTCCTCGATCTCCTCACGACAATCAAGATCTCACTCTCCGAGCCGGCCTGGATCGGATTCGGCGTTGAAGCTTACCTGCTCGCTTCGCTCCTGTACTTTTTGTTTTGCTACCCCATGTCCCGTTACAGCCAACGGCTCGAGCGTCAACTAGTCCCCGCAAACGAGGCAATGAGCCTCAGGGAGAACTGATCAAAACCCAGAAATGGCATCTCGCGAGCACCGGACATCGATACTGCTATTATTTTTTTGTCGCCGTAGCCAGGATCGCCGGCATCGGTAGTGCGACGCGCTCGCCCTTGCGGTACTTTTCCAATTCTTCCCGTATGGCGCGGCGAATCTTATCCGAAGCCTCCGGGCTTTGTGCGCGCAGCAGCCCCGCGGTTCTTACCGTGGCGTCTTTCATCGCCTCAAATAGCCAATCCCCGGCGGGAAATCGCCACGCCTGTTTCACCTTAGTCACGTTGAACGATTTAAATCCCGCCGCCAGCAGAGCTCGGCTGCACTCCGCCGCATCGCTGAAACGAAAAAATGGCGGCCCCTCGGGCAGCGCGACTTCCGGCTCGCCGTGCGCTTTGACGGCTCTAAGTACGATGCCGAAAGCGATGGCGTCCTGCGGTGCTGCCCACACGGTAAAAGCGAACCGGCCGCGGCGGCGCAGGACTCTGTGCGCTTCCAAAAGCGCCTGTTCCGGTCGAGCCAGATGCAGCAAGCCGAAGTTCATCACCGCGGCATCAAAAAGGCAGCTTTCGAAAGGCAACTCCTCGGCGTTCCCTTCGCGAAACTCGATGGCGGGAAAACGCTTCTTCGCCCGGGAGACCATCGCCCTGGAAAAGTCGATCGCAACAACAGTGGCGCCGCGCTCGGCCGCGGCAGCGGCGACATAACCCGGGCCGCTAGCGATATCGAGCAACTTGACGCCTCCCTCTACGCCCACGGCATCGAGCAGCGCGTCGATGGCTTGGGTCGTTAACTCGCCAAAAGCGTTATGATAGGCGTCGGGAATAAATTCCCATCCGGCGTGTTCAAATTCGTGAAACGGGCCTGGGTTGATTACCATGACCTCGATCGAGATTCCATTGGTATATTGACATTCACAGTTTTACCGGAAGCCGGCGCCCTTCGGGCCGAACCCCTGCCGAGCGCGGTCAATGGGTCGGTGTTGTTTAAGCCACCACCCCATCCTCTCCAAGTGTGGTTATACCTACGGCCTGGGCCCGAACAGAACCTGCACGTTCGCGTGCCCGCGCTCTTTAGGGCTCGACCCTCGGTCGCCTTAGATTACTTGCCGTTGCACTCCTCGATCGTTAATCCGAGCGAATAGGAAAGTTTCTCTGTTTGGCTCTGATAATCTACGGCATCTCTTCCAAAAGCCTGCCAAAGCCCTTTAGCTTTTGTCTTACATGGAGCCGTTTTTGGATCGCCCACACGCGGGCTGGAACCGGATGTATCACCGGAACTTGCAGGTCTTCTTCAAGGAGATGGATAATATCGAGGCAGCGCCAGCCGGTGCCAAGCATATAAATCCCGTCGGCGTCACGGTTTTTAAGAAACGCTTTTCGGGTGTGGGCGTAGATCTCCTGCGACGCCAGGCGCCCCACATCTGCGAAGTCCACCGACATGCCTTCCATGCCTAATACCTCGAAGCCCGCGTCCCGAAAATAGCGAGTCGTGATATCGTTGACACTGCCGATAAAATAGGTCACGCCGATAAATTTCTTGATGTTCATTGCCTGAAGCGCTTCCACCTGCGTCTGGGCGGCGGTAACCATAGGAATTTTGTATTTGCCTTCCCATTCTTTGATGATCTTGGCTTCGCCCTTGAATCCATGCACCATGAATGGCGGAGCGCCCTCAGGGTGAATGAGGTCAAGGCCCTCTCGAGCTAGCTCCGCGACTTTTCCTTCCACGGCGTTGAGCGCCGCGCGGAATTCATCCTCGGTGCCGCGCTTGAAGTTTAAATAGACCGGCACCACGCCGATGCCCTCGGGGAGCAATCGAATAAATTCCTCGAGCGAGCCCGGCCTATGGGTGGGCTTCACGCATCCGACGACACCGCGCCAACTTGTGAAAACCATGAATTAACTCCAATCCCTTCAAAGGTCCATCGTTCCAGGGGAACCGCTTTCGAGCATTGGAACCGTTGCAATAGCTGGAACCCATTTATTTAAAAATCTGCGGGAATTTCGCCTTGATTTTTTCGCGATAATCCTCCGGGACTTCCACGACCTTGGGAAACTCGCCTCGCAGTTTTTTATTGTAGGGAATGCAGGCGTCGATGAGTATGCGATTATTGAAGTTTCCCGGCAGGAACATCGGGTCGCGGCCGGATGACCAGGCTTTCTGCACCATATCGATGTCCGTCATCGGGTCAAAGCGCGTTCCCATCGCCCACAAAACCTGATCCATGTCGGAACAATCGACATCGTCATCGACCACCACCGTCCACTTGCCGTTATAGGCCCCCGCCATGCAATTGGCGGCTACGTGGAGCACATTGCGGGCATGGCCCGGATAGCGCTGGCGGATCTGGATTGCCGTAAACCGGGTCGCCGGCGCCCCTTCGTGGTTCCAGACACCGAGAATGTCCGGCAATCCGCAAGCTTCGAGCGCTTTCCAAATCTCCGCGGCTCCCGCGATCCCTTTGAGCAGACCGGTTTCATCCACCGGCTTGTGCTGCGGCGCGCAGGTGAGGATCGGGTTATTTCTATACATCACGGTTTTGACATCGAGGTAGGGGCGCGGCACCACATCGTCGGAATAATAACCCATCCATTCCCCAAACGGTCCTTCCGGTTTCGTCTGACCCGGCACCGCCTCCCCTTCTATGACGATTTCCGCGTCGGCGGGAATCGGAAATCCGGTAAAGGGTCCCTTGACGACCTCCACCGGTTCGCCGCGGATGCCGCCGGCAAAATCGTATTCGGATACGCCGCTGGGCAAAGGACTGGCAGAAAGCAGGTACAAAAGCGGATCTTGACCGCAGACAACCGCAAACTTCGCGCTCTGGCCCCGTGCAAAATACTTGTCGCGATGGATACGCCCATGCTTGCCCTCGGTGATCTGACAACCGATGGTTTTGTGATCGTAGACCTGACAACGATAGGCGCCGACGTTGTACCACTCGGCGTCCGGGTCTTTAGTGATGCACATATCCGCCGTTCCGATATAACGGTGTGTATCCGCTAGATGGTGATGCGGCGCGGGCAGTTTTAGCACATCGACTTTGTCGCCTTCCAAAACATTATCGAAAATGGGGCCGGTCTTGATATATTTAGGCTTGATTAACGTCATTTGCTCCATGCGATGATGATACGCTTTGACGATGTCGGCTTTCCGCTCGTACTCCAGGGGCAGCCCGAGAGTCAGCGCCACCCGCTTGATGGTTGAAAATTGGCCGAAAAGTGTGCGGTATCCTTTGGGGTAGCCCGGCGCCTCATCGAAGAGAATCGCCGGCGCCTTGCCCCTGCCGCTCTCGGTCAACATCTGGGTGATGGCCCCCATCTCTTTATCCCAGTGGGCGCCGTTGACCTTGAGCAACTCGCCGAATTTTTCTACCTGATCCAACCAGTCGCGCAGCCCCCGATAGCGCAAAGTGCTGCGCGCCGCCGTTGCCTTTTCCGCACTTGCCATATTTTCCTCCTCGTTTAGCAGAGGCCAAGCATCGAAAAGATGCAGTTCACCATACGTGCCACCCAAAATGTTGTCAACAAAGTGGACGCCTCAGCCCTTGTCCGGAGGCCCAGGCCGGTGATATGAACGCCCATTGGCTATGGCTCCTTGAGCCGCCATCGACGATCGGTCTCGTGAGGTTTCTATGAGTAATAGAAAATCCTACGATCAACAGCTCCGCGCCATCGGCCAATCCCTTGAGGCCAAACAAATCCAGGTATTCGAGCTGAAAAAGCAGGGCACATCCTATGTCGTGCGGGGCGAACCGGAAATCGATCCTTCCCTGCTGGCCCGTTTGCGAAATTGGCGCTCGCGCAGGCAGAGCTCAACCCCTTCCGCGGCGACGCGTTACTCGCCGGCGGACATCGAGCGTCTCGAGCGTTTGGGACAGGCACAGCGCAGCAAGTCCGATCGCCTCCCCGATTTTTATAGTGTCTCCAACACCCTGCGAACGGTGGGGTCCTATTTAAACTCGAAGGACGCCGAATTATTGGAGCTGCAAAAAAAGCCGCTTACGCTGACCATTGTGTATCAGGACCATGAGGGTCATCCAAGATTCGAGGAACGTGCCATCGTTTCCTTCTACAAGTTGTTTATCGAGCTCCACGCCAAACGCCGTAAACCCGACGTCAACCTTTGAGGCGGCTTTCCTTGGAGCGCGCGCGGCCCGCTACCCTAACTTTTCTTTGAGCAATCGCTTCAGCTCATCGAAAGAAGATTTCGAAATCACGCGATCGAACTGAGAACGATAATTGTTCACGATGCTGATATTCTCAACCACGGCGTCGTAAACTTTCCATTGCCCGTCCCACCGACGCAAGCGATAAACGACGGAGATTTGCTCCCCCTTGGCGTTGACCAACACCGAATCCACCTGCGCGAAATCGTTCTCCACGGTTTCGCGCCCGAAAACCACGCGTTCCCCGGCGTAGAGATCGATCCGGTCTGCGTAAATCCTTTCCAGGAAGTCCCGAAATAGCTTGACGAACTCCTGTTGCTCGGCCGGCGTTCGCCGCCGCCAATGAGAACCCAGAGTTCTTTTCGCTATTTCTTCGAAGTCGAAGATCGGATTGGCGATCGCTTTCAGACGATCGATGCGTTCCTTTTTTTTGTCCTTGGATTGTAAGGCCGGGTCCTTCAGCACCTGAATCGCTTTTTCCGCAGCGACCTTCACGATATTGAGAGGCTCGCCCCCGTGGGCCGCATAAGAAAAATAAAGCAACATCGCCCCACTTAAAATGCTTCTTGTGATGCAGTTCGTCTTTGTCGAGGTCATCCCATACTCCGAGCACCGTCGTTTCTTTAAGGTGCGGTTAGAATTATTATCCAAACAACTACTGCGAGAACGATAGCGCAAAACACCGCAGCCGAGCCCAGATCTTTGGCTCGACCCGAGAGCTCGTGGCGTTCCGTTCCCAGCCGATCGACTACGGTCTCGATGGCCGAATTAATAAGCTCCACGACGATGACCAACAGCCAGCTCCCGATCAATAAGACTCGCTCGGCACCATGGTTGGTCAAAATCCACGCCGCGGGGACTACCAGAGCCAAAATCAAAAGCTCCAGTCTAAAAGCTGCCTCTCCCTGAAACGCGGCGCGCAAACCCGAGAAAGAAAAATAGGTTGCCCGTATCAGTCGGGAAAATGGTCCTCCGGGTCCAGATTTCATTATCGACGAAAATCCTCACGCTGTCACGCGTCCGGCTATACTTTTACCTCAACGGAGCGTCAAGCAGCGGCTCGCCCACGGGAGGAGTCCGTGACCCGCGTCAAGGGGTCGAACCACAAATCGGACAGTGACAAGACCCGGCCGACCTAAGCCATGGGTTCGCGCCGTTTGAGGCCGTTTAACACCTTTTCCGCCGTGATCGGCAGCGATTTGACACGCACGCCCACCGCGTCCGCCACCGCGTTGGCGATGGCGGCCGCCGTCGGGATGATCGCGGTCTCGCCGATGCTCATGCTGTTATAGGGACCGCTACCGGCATTGGATTGCACGATGGCCGTGTTCAGCTTGGGGATGTCCTTAATATTCGGAATTTTATAATCCCCGAGATTGGCGGTCATCACCCGGCCGCTCTCATCCGTGGCGATTTCTTCGATGGTGCCGTATCCCACTCCCATGATGACGGCGCCATCGATTTGGCCTTGGTGTGTCAAAGGATTCAATATAGTCCCGGTATTATGCGCCGTGGTCAGTCGTTTCACGGTCACCTCGCCGGTTTCTTCGTCCACTTCGACTTCCGCCACCTGCGCCACCGTGGAGGTTTCGGGTCCTTCTTTCATATTTAGATAATGTCCTTCAGCGACGATTGGCCCGCCGTTGGCCCGGACAATCTCCGTGAAGCTCATGCGTCTCTCAGCGCGGCCATGCGTCACGCCGCCGTCATAAACGATTAGCTCATCGGGTGACGCGCTCATAGACTCGGCGGCGATCCGCAACAGCTCTTCGCGCGCCTTCTTCGCCGCCTCGAAGGCCGATCCGCCATGAACCCGGGTGCTGCTGCTGCCTCGAACACCGGTGTCTTTGATCACCTTTGTGGTATCCAGAAGCTCCATGCGAATTGCGTCCAGCGACACATCGAGCTCTTCGCCGACGATCTGACGCATGATGGTGTAGGCCCCGGGCCCGGTATCGGTAACAGCTGTGGAAAGGGTGACCGCGCCTGTCTCATCGATTCTCACGAAACAATACGATTCGCCCCCTTTGGATACCCAGTTGCCCACGGCGCAGCCGCGTCCGACACGCTTGGCTTTGGCCCCATGATAGCCGGACGCTTCCAGCGCCTTGTTCAGAGCTTCTGTCACTTTGACATGGGCAATGCTTTCGCCTACGGGAAAATGGTCGCCGTCGTGCATCAGGTTCATGCGCCGGTACTCCGTCGGCTCGATGCCCAACTTTTTGGCCACGATATCGGCTTGGCTTTCCGCGGCAAATGCACCCTGGGGATGGCCGGGCGCGCGCATATAGCCGCAGGGAAATTTATTCGTATAGATGTATTTCTCCTCGATGCGCGCATTGGGAATGCGGTAGGGCCCGAAAGCTTCGTGCGCCCCCACCAGAAAACCCTGAGGCCGATAGGCGCCATACGCTCCGCTATCAAAATGATATTCCATGCTTTGGGCGATCAAGAGCCCGTTTTGCTTAACGCCGGTCTTGATCTTGATGCTGGCCCCATGGCGCGGATTGCCCGCAATCAGTTCTTCGGCGTAGTCAACGAGAAACTTCACCGGCCGGCCGCTTTTTTTTGCCAACGCATAGCAGAGCGCCACTTCGTTGGAATCTCCCTTGCCGCCGAAATCGCCGCCGACGTAACAGGGGTGAACCACGATGCTCGACGGCGCGATTTGAAAGACGTTGCCGACCTGTTCACGCATCGCGAAGGGCGACTTGGTGGTGGCCCACACATCCGCGCTCCCGTCGCTATCGACTTTGACGACGCAAGAATGGGGTTCGATATAGGCCTGGTGCACCGCCGGTACGCGAAAAGTATTTTCTACAACGAGGTCGGACTGGCGAAATCCTTCCTCCACATCTCCTTTATTCCATTTCAAATGGACGAATACATTGCTCGGCGTTTGGATTTCGTGGAGCAGCCCCTTGTACTCGCCGAGCTTGGGGTGCAACAACGGCGCATCGGGCTGCACCGCGCTGAGCGGGTCGGCGACCCCAGGCAGCTCCTCATATTCCACCTCAATGAGATCCACGGCTTGCTCCGCGATCGCTTCGCTCTCCGCGGCCACCGCCGCAATTTTTTCGCCGATATACCGCACCACGCCGTCGGCGAGAACCGGCATATCGATGATTTTTTTGCCGATCTTGGCTCCGCCAAAGTCCTCCGCCGTTACCACCGCCGCGACGCCTGGAAGCGACAGGGCCTTGTGAGTATCGATCCGTTTAATTCTCCCATGAGCCATCGGGCTGCGCAGCGCTTTGACCCAAAGCATATCCGACAGAGTGACATCCACGGCATATATCGCTTTGCCGCCAACCTTTTCCTCGCCTTCAACCCGGGGACTGGCAATTCCCAACACGCGCGTTCGCGCCATTTTATTGTCTCCCTGAATTAGCATTACCGTGAAGTTTCAATGAAGCGATCATGAGACGAAATTTTAAGGCTAAAGAAACATCGCCCGTCACTTCTCTCGACTACGATTCAGTTAGTTACAACAAATTTGCTGTTTATCGCAAGGGATTAAAAGTAGAAAAAATATTTTTCGCCACGCAGGACGCCCTTCGATGGCACTCAGGACAGGCTCGGAGCACGAAGGTTAGAGATTTCTTTTTAAAATTCTTAATGGCCTTCGCGCGCTACGTGTGAATGCTCCTTTTCACGAGGGGGTCGGCGCGGCCTTCTGTTGCAAACGACTGATGACCGCGCCCAGCGGGCCGATCTCTACGGGCACCCCCTGATGATAGGCGATCATTTGATTGGAGTAGGGGGAAACTCTGGCGCCGCCAGAGAGTATGCCCACCAAGTTGAGCGGATCGGCAGCCGACACGATGATCGGCCCTTGCTTTTCATCAGAGCGTCTTTCGGCCCGCAGCCTCTCTGTCGCTTCGGGCAGCGCAAACTGCTCGCCGACAAATCCGCTGACGAAGCGGCCGCCGCGGATTTCGCCGCGCGCCTCCAGCCGCCGGTAGACACGGAGCAGGCTGCGCCATGGCGCCATCAGGCACTCCCGCGCCAACAGATCGCGAAACACCACACCGTACCGTTGCAAAAGTTGCCGCGCTTTTCTTTCCAAGGTTTGCTCGAAGCCAGGCGTGCCGGAGGCCTCCTGTTGGCGCCACAAGGACCACCGGCCGAGCGGCATCATGCGGTCGGCGCCTCGGCCTCCGGCGATGAGCCGCAGGCCGCGCCGCCTCCCGGTGCGCTTTTGCTCGGGCGTCAATAACACCCTAAGTCCGGCGATCCCGTCGCCGGTGGCCAGACCATGGGCCACCAGCTGCCATAGCGCCTCCTCTACTTTTACTTTCAATAGGCCCGTTCCCCGCGCGATTTCGGTGATAAAAGAGGCGCCGTGTTTTTCCAGGTAGCGGGCCACCTCCAGAGCCATCGGGGCTAGCGCACTCATTTCGCTCCATGGAGCGACGGCGCCTTCGACAAAATATTCCATCTCTTCGCGCAGTAAAAACGCGATGGGAGCGTTGCGCGCCGGGGCCAGAAGGCGCCGACCCCTTTTCCCCAGTGTATGACCCAGGTCGGAATGTAGCGATGGCGACCCGTTCCCTAGCAAGCGTCCCCAGGCAACGACCCCGGCAAGGCAGAGGTGTTCCAAATCGGCAGGGTCGTAATTTTCGATTCGCGATGGCAGCACATGCTGCTCCCAAGCCGGCGCCGGCAATTCCAATCCCTGCAACTGCTGGATGACCTGCCAGACGCCCTCGCGACCGCGCAGACGGCGATCCGCAGCCACATGTTGCCAGGCGAGCAGAAAGCTGAGAAACTCCGATGCCGAGACCGACTCGATTTCTTTTCGCATCCTGCCAAGGGTCAAGCGGTGAATCCGGGCCAACAACGCCCGCTCGCACCACTCCACCCCATCGCCGCCGCGCGGCTCAGCGGTGAATTCGCCGCGCAGCGCGACGCCGGCGCTTTCTAAACCCAAAAGCGCGATATTGATTTTATTAACCGGAAACCCCAACCGCCGCCCTAGAGCCGACGCCGTCGTCGGCCCAACGCTCTCCAACCACCCTTGAACGATTCTGCGAATCGCCTCCTCCTCGGAGTCAGTTTTTTCCCTGAAGCCAAGGGGAAGTGAAACGGCCGGAGCGAACGCCATGTCGAAGGCGCAGAGTTTAACCAGATCGCAGCGCTCCGCCGCAACATAAGCCTCCATGACATGCGGATCATCAGGAAAATGCCAGCGCGCCACCGTAACCCGGCCGCTCGCAATCAATGCTGCGGCAAAAGCGCGCCAGTCCTCGCGTTCACCGACCGGCAATAGACAGACCCCAAGAAGAAAATCATGCAACTCATCGGGATTGCGCACTTGCGGCCAAGCCTGCCGGCGCACCTCGCCGATCGCCTGCGGATCCAACCGGCCAAACTCTCGTCCCAACCAGGGATCGACGCGTCGAAGCGACACCGCTCGCGCGCGTCGCTCCTCCAAAGGCGCGTCGTCCAGGAAAGCATAGGGATTGGCGTTGAGAATCTCGTGCGCCATGGGAGACGGCGCCGGCGTGTCGATTGCCAGGGTTTGAATTTTTCCTTCATCCATCCCCGCCAGTATCGATCGCAGACCTGTCAGATCCATCGCTTCGTGCAAACAGTCGCGCAACGTTTCATTGACCAGGGGATGATCTGGAATCGTTACCGGGCCCGCCCGATTGTCCTGGCACATAACCTGGTCCGGAAAGACTGCCGCCAGGAGATCCTCGGCGCGCATGCGCTGTAGCGCCACCGGAACTTTCTTCCCGCCGCTGTGGCGCATCACGGCCAATGCGCGGGTCGCGTTCCAACGCCACCGATTGGCAAAAAACGGCGACGCCAGCACCGCCTGCGTCAGCTCTCTCTCGAGAATCCCTGGGCGTAGCATGTGAAAGACATCGTTCACCGCAAAGGAATGGCGCTCCACCAGAGAGATGACAATCCCATCGTCGGTCGCCGCCGCCTGCAATTCCCGGTCGAAGCTCACGCAAAAGCGTTTTCTCAGCGCCAGCCCCCAAGCGCGGTTGATGCGCCCGCCCCAGGGCGAGTGAATAACCAATTGCATGCCGCCGGCTTCGTCAAAGAATCGTTCGGCCAGGATGCGCTCCTGAGAGGGAACTGTGCCCAGTACCGAGACGGTATCGGCAACGTATCGGACCATCTGCTCCGCGGCCCCCTGCGGCATGGCCGCTTGCCGCGCTAGCCACGCCACAGCGCCGTCTTTGTCAGGCAATCGCCCGGCGATATCTGCTCGCAGGCTCGACACGGCGCGGGACAGTTCCAGCGTGCGTCCCGGCGCCTCGCCGAGCCAAAAGGGAATGCTCGGCGGCAGCCCTTCGGCATCTTCGACCCAAACCTTCCCCGAGCCGACCCGCCGAATGCGCCAGGAACGATTGCCGAGCAAAAAGATATCGCCGGCCAGGCTTTCGATGGCAAAATCTTCGTTTACCTTGCCGACGAAGATCTCGCCGGGAAACTCCACGACGTCGTAATCCGCCGTGTCGGGAATGGCGCCGCCGTTCGTGATGGCGGTCAACCGGGCGCCGCGCCGGGGACGCAACTTTCCGTGGATGCGGTCGCGATGAAGATAGGCGCCGCGGCGCCCTCGTTGCGTCGTAATTCCCTCGCTCAGCATTTCTAGAACTTGGGCAAATTCGTCACGCGACAAATTCCGGTAGGAGTAAGCGCCCCGCACCAACCGCCATAGCGCCTCTTCGCCGATGCCCTCTTCCTCGTCGTGTGTCTTTTTGCTTGCTGCGGCATGAGAGCCGCCCATGCTTGCCACCACCGCCACCATTTGCTGCGCCAGCACGTCCAGCGGCTTTTCGCTTACCGAGAGCCTGTCGAGTTCGCCTTGACGCACGGCGCGGATCCCCGCGGCCGTCTGCATCAGGTCGTCCCGCGTCAACGGGTAAAAAATTCCCTTTGGTATGGCGCCCAGACCATGGCCGGAGCGGCCCACGCGCTGCAGTAGCACCGCCAACATGCGCGGCGCGCCGATGTGACAAACGAGTTCCACATGGCCGATATCGATGCCCAGCTCCAGGGACGCCGTCGCCACCACCACCGGATAAACTGCGGATTTTAGTTTCTCTTCGACTTCCAGCCGGGTTTTGCGCGATAGGCTGCCATGATGCGCGCCCACCTTGTCCTCCCCCAAGCGTTGGGATAGCTGGTGCGCCACCCGTTCCACAAGGCGGCGCGTGTTAACGAACACCAGAGTTGTCCGGTGCGCTTTGATTTGCTCGACAATTTTGTCATAGACCGCCGCCCAGATGTCCTGGCGAATAATCGGCCCCAGCTCATCATCGGGAATCTCGACGCGCAAGTCCAACTCTCGCTGATGTCCGACATCGACCACCGCGCACTCCGGAGCTCCATCGGAGCGAATCTGCCGCGTTCCCACCAAAAATCGGGCGATTTCCTCGATGGGATTTTGCGTGGCGCTGAGACCGATGCGCTGCAGCGGGCGCTGCACCAACGCCTCGAGTCGCTCCAGGGATAGCGCCAAATGAGCGCCCCGTTTGTCCGAAACCACGGCGTGGATCTCGTCGACGATAACGGTTTCAACGGAAGTCAAAATCTCTTGGCTGCGTCGCGCTGTCAGCAAAATATAAAACGACTCGGGCGTCGTAATGAGGATATGGGGCGGGCGGCGCAGCATCGATTGGCGTTCACGGGCTGGCGTATCTCCTGAACGCACCGCCGTGCGTATCTCCGGGAGCAGGATACCTTCCGCGTAGGCGAGGCGAAAAATTTCTCCCAATGGCTGCTCGAGATTTTTGGCGATGTCGTTGCCCAGGGCTTTTAAGGGAGAGATGTAGACGACGCTGGGTTTGGCATCAAGCTCGCCTTTTATGGCGCGCTTGAACAGTTGATCGATTACCCAGAGGAAGGCGGCAAGTGTTTTTCCCGATCCCGTCGGCGCGGCGATCAGCGTCGACCGTCCCTGAGCGATGGTTTCCCACCCGGCCGCCTGGGACGGTGTTGGCTGCTGGAATCGATTAACGAACCAACGCCAGAGGAGCGGATGGAAGGAGGCGGCCAACAGAATCGCTCCGAATGGCAAGGCCTACGACAGATTCTTCATGGGCTACTTGCCTTTGAAATCCTTGACCGCGGGTTGGCTCTCCATTTGAACCCCGACTCCCCGCCTTTGTAGCTCGTCAATGACCATGCGAGCGCCGGCGTGGCCTTGATTAGCAAGGGCGCTGGTATTGGCCAGAAGAGACTCGAACTGCACGCGTATCTTCTCCGCTTCCCGTATAGCGCCGTCCTGACTGCTTTTAACCGCGCCCAGATTGATTCGCTCCCGCGCCAGTTGCACCGTTTGGAAACCGATCCACACCAGCAGTGCCGTCACGGTAATGAGAAACGGCCAAAGCAATCCGTTGATCGCCGGCGCTGCTGCAGCGCCTTCACTTTCGCCAACAATCGGAGTTTCCTTTTCCACGAGACCTCACTTAGCGCCGCCAGACTCCGGATTGGGAGAAAAGCCGACGCCGCTTGACAGGAGAAGCTTTTTTAACTGTTCGTCATTGGTTTTCATGGCCATATTGGCCAATACAGAAACAACCTGCCGATTGAGCGTGTCCAATTGAATGGCCTGGGCAATCCATTGTTGTCGCTCGCTCACTTCGGCTTGAATGGATTGGTTCCCCACCGCCAATAAAATGTTGACGCCCACCAGGAACAAAACTAAACCGGCCAACGCCGTCAATGCGATGTTACCTCTTTGCTTCATGCATCCACCTCACGATTACTCCGGTAAACGCGAGACTCGAAACCCGAGACCGCGATAAGCACTTACCAGATCAAGTTGCCGAGCCTCTCCCAACGGACCCAGCGGTCCGCGCCATCCCAGGACCAGTAGATCAAAAAGGCCTTGCCTCTTACCTCATCATCGCTGACAAAGCCCCAAAAACGACTATCGTAGCTTCGATCGCGGTTGTCTCCCATGACGAACAGATGGCGCTCAGGCACCTGGGTGGGGCCGTAGTCCTGGCGGCTCGGCAAGCCCTGCCCTTGCGGATCTTCTCCCTCAAAATGGCCATAGGCATCGTCGATCTTTTTACCGTTGATCAAGACTTCCTTACCGCGAATTTCCACCATATCGCCGGCGAGGCCGATGACCCGTTTGATAAAATCCTTGCTCCTATCTTCCGGAAAGACAAATACGATAACATCGCCCCGCCCGGGCTTTTTAAACTCCACCAAATACCGCTCCAAAAACGGCATGCGAACGCCAAAGGCCAACTTGTTCACTAAGATATGATCGCCGATTTGTAACGTCGGAATCATTGAACCTGAAGGAATTTTAAACGCTTGAACAATAAAAGTGCGAATGAACAACGCCAAGAGCAGCGCCATGGCGATGGCTTCCGCGTATTCGCGGAAAGTCGATTTGGTCTTAATCGGCGTTTCCGTAGCTGTCTCGTCTTTGGCCTTACTCGCTTTTTCCACCGCCATGAGCCGCTCCTTAGCTTACACTTTCAAGGCCGCGAGAAATGCTTCTTGCGGAATTTCCACCTTGCCGACCTGTTTCATTCGTTTTTTGCCTTCCTTCTGTCGTTCCAAAAGCTTGCGTTTGCGCGTGATATCGCCGCCGTAACATTTGGCGGTGACGTTTTTGCGCAACGCCTTCACCGCCTCTCGCGCGATCACTCGGCTGCCGATGGCCGCCTGAATGACCACCTCGAACAATTGACGCGGGATCAGAGTCCGCATCCGCTGCACCAGGTCGCGCCCCCGGTAATAAGCTTTGTCCTTGTGGACGATCATGGACATGGCATCGACGACGTCGCCGTTGATGCGCACGTCGAGTTTCACCAGATCGGCCGGACGGTAACCCGCTATTTCGTAATCCATGGACGCGTAGCCGCGGCTCACGGACTTCAACCTATCATAGAAATCCACCACGATCTCGTTCAACGGCAAGTCGTAAACCAGCATGACCCGTTTGGGTCCAAGATAGCGAATCTCCTTCTGTGTGCCCCGTTTTTCCTCGCAAATCCCCATGACGCCGCCGAGAAACTCCTGGGGTAGATGCAGGGTGGCCTGTATGACCGGCTCCTCGATATGTTCAATGTCCGACTCTGGCGGCAGCTTCACTGGATTATCGATGGACAGTCGCTCGCCCCTCTGGGTAATCACATGGTACACGACGGTGGCCGCCGTGGTAATGAGGCTAAGCCCGAATTCCCGTTCGAGCCGCTCCCGCACGATATCCATATGGAGCAGCCCCAAAAAGCCGCAGCGAAAACCGAACCCCAAGGCCTGTGAGGTTTCCGGCTCGTAGGTGAAAGACGAATCATTAAGGCGCAGCTTTTCCAGAGCGTCGCGCAGGCCTTGATATTGGCCCGACTCCGTCGGATAGAGTCCGCTGAAAACCATCGGCTTCATCGGTTTGAAACCGGAAAGGGGCTGCGTAGCCGGACGCTCCTCCGTCGTAATAGTGTCGCCAATTCGCGTTTCCGCGACTTCTTTGATACCTGCCATCAAAAAGCCGACTTCCCCCGCTGCCATCTCGGCGATTTCCACCGGCTCCGGAGAAAATACGCCCAGGCGACTTACCTCGAAGACCCGATCGCTGGACATCAACCGGATGCGGCTCCCTTTCCGCACCCCTCCGTCGAAAACCCGCATCATAACCACCGCACCATGATAAGGGTCGAACCAGCTGTCGATAATCAACGCCCTGAAAGGCTCGTTGAGATTACCTCGGGGCGGAGGCAAGCGGTGCACGATTCCCTCCAAAATCTCCTCCGTGCCGGTGCCTTCCTTGGCGCTGGCAAGAATGGCATTAGAGGCATCCAGGCCGATGACATCCTCGATTTCTTTGCGCACTCGGTCCGGGTCGGCGCTGGGAAGATCGATCTTGTTGATCACCGGCAAAATTTCGAGATCGTGATCCAGGGCCATATGCACGTTAGCCACCGTCTGCGCCTCCACCCCCTGGGCTGCATCGACAACCAGCAATGCTCCCTCGCAAGCGGCCAAGCTCCGCGATACCTCGTAGGTAAAATCCACGTGGCCCGGTGTATCGATAAGATTGAGTTTGTATTCCAGTCCGTCCTTGGCGCGATAGCGCAGGCAAACCGGGCTCGCTTTGATGGTGATGCCTCGCTCTCGCTCCAGATCCATACTGTCGAGAATCTGGTCGGTTTTTTCTCTGTCGCTCACCGCCCCGGTAAATTCCAGCAGGCGATCGGCCAGGGTCGATTTGCCGTGATCGATATGGGCAATGATCGAAAAGTTTCGAATACGTTCCAGAGTCATTCCGCTCCCGATTCCCGCCAGTGCGTGATGGTCCTTTGCAAACCTTGAGGCAGCGACACCTCGGGCGTCCACCCCAGGACTCTTCCCGCCAGAGCGGTCTCCAGACAGCTGCGCCGCTGCTCACCCGCCTTGGCCGGGCCATGAACCGCTTCAATTTTGCTCTGCAGCCCCTGTTGCAACAAACGGCAAATGGTCACGACGTCGGTTTCCTTGCCCGTGCCGATATTCACCGCTCCCACGTAGGAGGACTCCAGCGCCGCGACATTGGCTCTCACGACATCACCGACGAAGACATAATCGCGAGTCTGCTTGCCGTCGCCGTTGATGATCGGACTCTTGCCCGCGAGCAATTGCGATAAAAAAATCGCCACCACGCCCGCTTCACCCTTGCTCGACTGACGCGGGCCGTAGACATTGGCGTAGCGCAGAGCGATATAGGGCAAACCGAATCCCATATGGTAGTAGGCGAGATACAATTCCCCAGTCAATTTGCTAACCCCGTACGGGCTCAAGGGAAGCGTGGCGTGTTCTTCGCTCGCCGGAATCGGCTCGCGGTCGCCGTAAACGGCGCCTCCGGAGGAGGAAAAAATGACTTTTTTAACACCCGCCGCCTTAGCCGCTTCTAACAGATGAATGAACCCGATGATATTGACCCGGGCATCGAAGGCCGGATCGGCTACCGAGTGACGCACATCCATTTGTGCGGCGTGATGATTGAGTATGTCCGGTTTAATATCACGGATCACATGCGCCGCTTCGGGGTCGCCGATATCGACCGTATGGAGGCGCGCTCCGGCTGCGACATTGCGCTGTTGTCCGGTGGAAAAATCATCGAGGATATGGACTTCATGGCCATGCGCGATATAAGCGTCTACGATATGGGAGGCGATAAATCCCGCTCCCCCGGTTACGATAATTTTCATATTTTTTGATCCATTAAGCTTTGGCGGAAGTAATCGATGGTTTGCGACAGCCCCTCGTCCAGACCCACCTTGGGCTCCCAGCCGAGAAGGTTCTTAGCCTTCGTAATGTCCGGTTGCCTCACCTGGGGGTCGTCCTCGGGAAGAGTTTTGTAAACGATCGAACTCTTGGAGCCCGTCAGGTCGATTATTTTTTTGGCAAACTCCAGCACGGTCATCTCGTGTGGATTGCCGACGTTGACGGGCAGGTGATAGTCGGTTTCGAGCAGCTTTTGAAGCCCCACCACCAAATCCTCGATATATTGAAAGCTCCGGGTTTGTTGCCCCTGGCCGTAAACCGTCAGCGGCTCGCCTCGCAGCGCCTGGTTGATAAAATTCGGCACGACGCGCCCGTCCCGCGTCCTCATGCGCGGCCCGTAAGTATTGAAGATACGCACGATGCGGGTGTTCAGCCCGTGATAGCGGTGATACGCCATCGTCATGGCCTCGGCAAATCGTTTGGCCTCGTCATAAACGCCGCGGGGGCCGATGGGATTGACGTTCCCCCAGTAATCTTCGTTTTGCGGGCGCACCAGCGGATCGCCGTAAACCTCGGATGTCGAAGCCAGGAGATAAACCGCGCTCTTGGCTTTCGCCAGCCCCAGCGTATTGTGCGTGCCGAGGGCGCCCACCTTGAGAGTGGGAATCGGCAACTCCAAATAGTCGACGGGACTTGCGGGGGAGGCAAAGTGCAATATGTAATCCAGCGGTTGCTGCACTTCTATATAACGGCTCACATTGTGATCCATAAAGGTAAAACGCGTGTTCGACACGAAGCTGGCAATGTTTTGCCGCGCTCCGGTGGAGTAGTTGTCCATACAGATCACTTCATGCCCCTGTTTAAGAAATCCTTCACAGAGGTGCGAGCCGATAAAACCGGCGCCACCGGTAATCAAGTATCTAGCCATCGCTCCGTCCTATCGAGTAGTAAATAAAGCCGAGCTTTCGTATCTCCCCCGGATCATAAATATTTCGCCCGTCGAAAATCACGGGGCCCTTGAGCAGCTGATGGATACGGGCGAAATCCGGGCGGCGAAACTCATTCCACTCCGTAAGAATAAGCAACGCCGAAGCCCCCTCCAGCGCATCGTAATTGCGGTTGGCGTATTGAATGCGATCGCCGAAAATTTTTCTTGCCTCTCCCGTGGCCACAGGATCGAAGGCCTGCACCCGCGCTCCGGCTTTTAACAGAGCCTCGATGACGACAATCGAAGGAGCATCTCGCATATCGTCGGTCCGCGGCTTGAAGGCAAGCCCCCAGACCGCGAAGGTCTGTCCGGATAAATCCGCCCCGAAATGCCGCTGGACCTTATCCACCAGGAGCTTTTTTTGATTCTCATTGATCTGTTCTACGGCTTTAAGAAGCGCCATCTCGACACGATCGCTCCCCATACCGATCATGGCGCGAACATCCTTGGGAAAACAGGAGCCGCCGTAGCCCACACCGGGAAAGATGAAGTGCGGGCCGATGCGCCTGTCCAAGCCCATTGCTTTGCGCACTTCGGTAATATTGGCGCCCAGCGCCTCGCATAGACGCGCCACCTCGTTGATGAACGAAATTTTCGCGGCGAGCATCGCGTTGGCTGCGTATTTGCTCATTTCCGCGCTGCGGCTGTCCATGACGAGAATGGGATTCCCCGTGCGCACGAAAGGCTCATAGAGCTCCTTGACGGTTTCCAGGGCATCGGCGTTGTCGCCGCCGAGCACGACGCGATCGGGTTTCATGAAATCTTCCACGGCGGCGCCTTCCTTTAAAAATTCCGGATTAGAGACCACCGCGAACGGTTGTTGAGTCTGCCGCGCCATCCACTGCTGGATCAGATCTGCGGTGCCCACGGGTACGGTGCTTTTTGTCACGACAATTTTGTATCCGTCCATGGCCTTGGCGACTCCCTCCACCGTCGCCCGCACATGTTCCAGATTCGCGTCCCCATTGGGTCCTTGGGGCGTCCCTACGGCGATGAAAATGACCGCCGATTTCTCCACCGCGCAAGCTAAATCGGTGGTGAACGACAACCGCTGTTCGGCGGCGTTGCGCTGCACCATTTCTTGCAAGCCCGGCTCGTAAATCGGCACTTCACCCGCTACCAGCATGGAGATCTTGTTGGCGTCGATGTCGACGCAGATGACATCGTTGCCACTCTCGGCAAAACAGGTACCCGCCACCAAACCGACATACCCGGTTCCTACAACTGCGAGCTTCATCCGTTTTTCCTACCCTCCAAAATTTCCCGAACGACATAAACCGGACGATTTTGGGATTCATGATAGGTCCGGGCCAGCATCTCCCCGAGCAGCCCCATGGTGATGAACTGAAAGCCTATAAAGATCAGCAAAACCGCCAGCAACAAGAGAGGGCGCCCGCCGATCTCTACCTCGTAGAGCAGTTTTTGCAGCGTCAAATAAACCCCGATCAAAAACCCCGACCCACCGCTGATCACCCCCATGGGCCCGAAAATATGCGACGGCCGCGTCGAATAACTGATGAGAAATTTAACCGTCAAAAGATCCAACACCACCCTTAAGGTCCGCGTGATACCGTACTTCGACCGGCCATGTAGCCGCGGGCGGTGATTGACCCGAAGTTCCGTAATGCGCGCGCCCCGCTCAAAGGCAATGGCGGGAATAAATCGGTGCATTTCGCCGTAGAGTTTAAGATCCTTGGCGATGTCTTTGCGCATCGCTTTCAACGTGCAACCGTAATCATGCAGCTTCACCCGCGTCATCCACGAAATCAGCCGATTGGCGACCATCGAGGGCAGCCTCCGGGAAAATAAATCGTCGCGCCGGTTAAATCGCCACCCGGCCACGAGGTCGTGGCCTTCAGCGACTTTGGCCAGTAATGCGGGAATGTCCGCCGGATCATTTTGTCCGTCCCCGTCCATCATGATGACGATGTCGCCCCGCGCATGGGCCAGTCCCGCCGCCATTGCGGCGGTCTGGCCAAAGTTCCGTTTCAGGCGCACCACCTTGAGAGAATCCTGCTGATAGTGAAGTTTCGACAGGACGGAAAAAGTCGCGTCCATGCTGCCGTCGTCCACGATTACGATTTCGTAACTCTTCTCCAACCGCTCCAACGTGCCATGAATCTCCCCGATCAACGGCCGGATATTGTCCGCCTCATCGTAAACGGGAATGACTATGGAAAGCTCCATCGGCTCAGGTGTGAAAATCCGTTAATTCGCGAAAGCGCTGATACCGCTCTTCCACGTCCTGAAGCGACGCCGTAGTCAACCGCTTCACCCCGAAGTCTTCCACTGTAAACGAGGCAACCACAGACCCATAGACAATGGCGCGCCGGATACCCCTTTGGCTGTAATCGCCGGAGCGAGCCAACTGGCCGAGAAAGCCCCCGGCAAACGAGTCTCCGGCTCCGGTGGGATCGAAGACCTCTTCCAGCGGATAAGCCGGCGTGGCAAAGATCGAAGAGTCGGAGAACTGCAGTACGCCGTACTCGCCGCGCTTAATCAACACCTCCTTCGGCCCCATCTTTAGAATCGACCGGGCAGCGCGGACGATATTGCTGTAACCGCTCAGAAGCCGGGCTTCGGAATCATTGATGACGAGAATTTCGATGCGCTTTAACACTTTCTGAAGTTCCGCGGCGCTTTCCCGAATCCAGTGATCCATGGTGTCGCACACCACCAGTTTCATTCGTTGAATTTGGTTCAACACCTCCATTTGCATTGCCGGATCGATATTGCCCAAAAAAACATAATCCGTATCTCGATAGCGGGCGGGCAATTGGGGTACATAGCCGGATAAGACATTTAAATGCAATTCCAAAGTGTCGCGGACATTGATGTCTTCGTGGTAGCGCCCGCGCCAGTGAAAGGTATCGCCTTGTTCTCGCTTGATCCCGTCCAGATCGATGCCGCGTTGGCTGAATAATTCCAGGTATTCTTCGGGAAAATCCCGGCCGATCACTCCGACGATTCGAACCGGCGTAAAAAAACTCGCCCCCAGCGCGAAATAAGACGCCGACCCGCCGAGGATGCGCTCGGCGGCTCCAAAAGGAGTTTCGATGGAATCGAAAGCAACCGTCCCGACGACTAATATACTCATCGCATCAATCCAAAATCCAAAATCTAATATCTAAAATCATCACAGGTACTTCCCGATTATCGGCTCTAAATTGGCGCGGATCTTTTTAGGGATCCTATCGCGTTCGGTGATGATAGCATCCTTTAACGATGAGGCACAGCCGCAGGTGCGTCCCCCTAAGAGTGTTTCGGCGACGCGACCGATTGTCTTTTGCGCCAGCAAGACATTTTGCTTCAACACTTCCAAGACATGCTCGATCTCCACATCTCCGGCCGTGAGATTCCAGCAATCGTAATCCGTTGCCAGGGCCAAGGTGGCGAAACAGATCTCGGCCTCTCGCGCCAGTTTGGCTTCTTGGAGATTGGTCATGCCGATAACGTCGGCACCCCAGCTGCGATACAAATGGGACTCGGCTCGGGTGGAGAACTGAGGACCCTCCATACATAGGTAGACGCCACGGCCATGGACCTGGGCTCCCTCGGCCGTAGCCGCTTCGATGAGTTTTTGCGAAACCACCTTGCAAAACGGATCGGCCAAACTGACATGAGCGACGATCCCCTGGCCAAAAAAGGTACTGGGCCGCTGGGTGGTTCGATCGATAAACTGATGCGGTATGACAACATGGCCGGGAGCGATTTGCTGCCGCAAACTCCCCACCGCGCTCACCGCGATAATGCGCTCGACGCCAAGCTTTTTCATTGCGAAGATATTTGCGCGGAAATTGACCTCGGTGGGCAACCATCGATGCCCGCGGCCATGGCGCGGGAGAAATACCAATTCCGCTCCACTCAACAGTCCGCAGACAAACACATCGGAAGGTTTGCCAAACGGAGTCTTGACCGCTACCTTGCGAACTTTTTTAAGCCCCTCCATTTGGTAAAGGCCGCTGCCTCCAATGACCCCGATTTTGATCGTTGCCATAGTTATTGCAGGTCCGCCGCGGCCGTGAACACCGCTGCTCTCCGGCCCTGCTCCTCACCCTGAAGCTGTCCACACGCGGCCCGGATATCGTCGCCCCGGGGGCGGCGCACGTTGATTTGCAGGCCCCGCTCTTGAAGCGTTTGTTGAAATCGTTCGACAGCGGCGGCCGATGGGCGCTGAAACTCGCTTTCAGGGTGGGGATTGAAAGGGATGAGGTTCACTTTGCAACGGATGCCGCGGAGAAGTTCGCCGAGCTGCTGCGCCTCGAGCGCCGAATCGTTCACGCCCCGAAGCAGCACATACTCGAAGGTAATGCGTTTGCGTCTGGGAATGGGTAGAGAGCGACAACAGTCCATGAGTTCCGCCAGCGCGTATTTGCGATTTACCGGCATCAAGCGGCTACGCAACTCATCGGTTGGCGCGTGGAGGGATATTGCCAAATTGACTCGCGTCTCCTCCATCAATTTTCGGATTTGCGGCACCAGGCCCACCGTAGAAAGCGTGATTCTTCGAGGTGAGAAACCCAAGCCCCAACTCGTGTCGGCCATGACTTCCAGCGCGCGCAGCGTTTGCCCGTAGTTCGCCAAAGGCTCACCCATGCCCATCAGCACTACATGGGTGATACGCCGGTCGCAGGTTAACGTTCGACTCGCGTCGATGATCTGATCGAGGATCTCGCTGGACCGCAAATTTCTTTTCAGTCCCAACACCGCGGTGGCGCAAAAGGCGCAACCGAAGCCACAGCCCGCCTGGGTCGAAATACAAAGCGTGAGTCGCTTGGTTTCGGGAATAAGGACGCTCTCTATACTTTGACCGTCACTGAGGCCGAAAAGGAATTTGATCGTGCCATCCCGCGACTCCGCCCGGTGGTGCAGCGTGAGACGACTGAGGCTGAACTCTTCGCTCAGACGGGCGCGCAGTGAACCCGATAGGTTCGTCATCCGGTCGAAGGACGTCGCGCGTTTTTGAAACAACCACTGCCAAACTTGTTTGGCGCGATAGGAGGGCAGGCGGCTCTTTGCAAGATGCGCTGCGAATTCCTGCAAGCGCAGATCCTTGATGTTGGGCTTCAAGCCGCTCCCCTGAGCACAAACCATCTGCCTGCTCCTAATACCGATGAATTTCTTCAGGCTTGAAAAAAAAGGCGATTTCCGTGGCGGCAGTCTCCGGCCCATCGGATCCATGGACCGCGTTCTGTTCGACATCTTTACCGCAGTCGCGCCGGATAGTCCCGGGCGCGGCCTTCAGGGGATCGGTGGCTCCCATGATCTCTCGGTTCTTGGCAATGGCCTCCTCGCCTTCCAGTATCGCTACGAAAATGGGTCCGGACGACATATAGGTACAGAGGCTCGTATAAAAAGGTCTTTCCTTGTGTACCGCATAGAATCCTTGGGCTCGCTCGGGTGTGAGCCGAAGCAGTTTTCCGGCGACAATATGGAGACCCGAAAGTTCGAAGCGCTTTAAAATTTCCCCAATCAACCCTCGAGCGACGGCATCGGGCTTGATGATGGATAAGGTCCTCTCAACACTCATGGTTTTCCTAATGCCTCCCGCATCGTTTGACCGATCAGAGCCGGCGAAGGCGCCATGTGGATGGCGGCCCGTTTCATGGCTGCGATTTTCTCGGCCGCGGTGCCCTTACCGCCGGAAATTATTGCTCCGGCATGTCCCATGCGCTTGCCTGGCGGCGCGGTTTGTCCCGCTATAAAACCAGCCACCGGTTTCTTCATATTCTTTTTGATCCAGGCAGCCGCTTCTTCTTCGGCGCTCCCGCCGATCTCCCCGATCATGACGACCCCTTCGGTCATCGCGTCGCGATTGAACATATCGAGCACATCGACAAACTCCAGCCCATGCACGGGATCGCCGCCGATGCCGACACAACTCGACTGACCCATCCCCGACCGAGTCAGTTGGTCCACGGCTTCGTATGTCAAAGTGCCGCTTCTAGAAACCACCCCGATGGCTCCTGGACGATGAATATGACCGGGCATAATACCGATCTTGCATGCGCCAGGCGTAATGACTCCGGGGCAATTAGGTCCCAAAAGCAGAGACTCCCTGCCGTCGAGGTAGCGTTTGACACGAACCATGTCGCGCACCGGAACACCTTCAGTAATGCAGATGATGAGGAGGACCTTGGCGTCTGCCGCCTCCATGATAGCATCCGCGGCAAACGGTGGCGGCACATAGATCACGCTGGCATTGGCGCCGGTTTCTGACACTGCCCGCGAAACCGTGTCGAAGATCGGAATCCCTTCGAATCGACTTCCGCCTTTGCCTGGAGTCACCCCGGCGACCATCTGGGTGCCATACTCCTTACAAGCTCGCGTGTGAAATTGTCCGGTGGCTCCGGTAATCCCCTGGGTCAGTACGCGCGTCGTTTTGTCGACCAAGATCGCCATGATTCAACTGGTCAAATGTGAGGAGTGAAGCATCCCCTCACTCCTTACCCTTTATCCTTTACCGCTTTTACTATTTTCTCCGCCGCTTCGGCCATAGTTTCCGCCGCAATGATTGCCAAGCCGGATTCGGCAAGGATTTTTCTCCCGATTTCGACATTGGTTCCCTGCATCCGCACCACCAGGGGTACGGTTACGTGCAACTCTCGGGCTGCCTCCACCACGCCCTGCGCCAGTACGTCGCAGCGCATGATACCGCCAAAGATATTGATCAACACGCCGCGGACACGTTCATCGCCGAGTAAAATCTTAAAGGCCTCGGCAACCTTCTCCTTGTTGGCTCCCCCGCCGACATCGAGAAAATTGGCCGGCTCGCCGCCGTAAAACTTGATGATATCCATGGTCGCCATCGCGAGACCCGCACCATTCACCATGCAAGCGATATTGCCGTCAAGGGAAATATACGATAGTTCATGCTTGCCCGCCTCCACCTCCCGCGGGTCCTCCTCGTGCAGATCGCGCAGCGCAAGGATTTCTTTTTGGCGGAAGAAGGCGTTACTGTCAAAATTCATCTTGGCATCCAGCGCCATAATCTGGCCTTCTTTAGTAATGATCAACGGATTGATTTCCACCAGTGAAGCATCGCATTCATCGAAGGCGCGATAGAGCGCTTGCATCACCGCGGTCATCTTGCCGGCGAACTCTCCCGGAATCTCCAGGGCGTAAGTAAGCCGGCGGCATTGAAACGCCGCCAGTCCGATCACCGGGTCAATGGCTTCCTTCAATATCTTTTCCGGGCTCTTTTGCGCTAACTCTTCGATCTCCACTCCGCCTTCGGCGCAACAAATGACCGAAACCCGGGACTGCGCGCGGTCGAGGACCATCGCTAGATAAAGCTCCCTTGCGATGTTGAGACCTCGCTCCACCAGGACGCGCCTGACCTGTCGCCCCTCCGGCCCGGTTTGATGCGTCACGAGATTTCGGCCAATCATCGCAAGTGCCTTTTCTTCGGCTTCCTCTGGGCTTCGGACTAATTTGACGCCTCCCGCCTTGCCGCGTCCACCCGCGTGAATTTGCGCCTTCACAACACACACCGGTCCGCCAAGCTGCGCCGCCGCCGCCTTGGCTTCCTCCGCCGATGCCGCCACGATTCCCTCGGGGACGGCGACGCCAAATCGTTTGAGGACTTCTTTAGCCTGATATTCGTGTATGTTCATGGGGCGAAGCTGCGGGATTTGGAGTAATGGAATACCGGAGTGTCGGAGTATTGGAGTTTCAACCCATCAATTCATTTCTCCAACGCTCCATTAGTCCATTTTACCCGGCGCCTAAAATGCGGTCCATCGCTTGAACGATATCTTTTACATGATTAAGGGATTCTGCGAAGGCTTTTTTGTCGGCATCGCTCAAACCGATTTCAATAATCTTCTCGACGCCGCCGGCCCCGATAATTACCGGAACACAAAAATAATAACCCCTTACTCCATATTCACCTTCGAGCAACGCCGCGCAAGGGAGGATCTCTTTGGTGTCGAAGAGATGAGCCTCGGTCATGCGAATCGCCGCCGACGCGGGGGAAAAGTAAGCCGACCCGGTTTTCAAGAGCGCCACCACCTCGCCCCCTGCGTTACGCACCCGCGCTTCGATCTCATCAAGCCGCTTGGCGGCAATGAGTGTTTCCACTGGCACTCCGCCCACCAGACAGGTGCTGCGCACCGGTACCATGTCATCGCCATGTCCGCCCAAAACCATCGCCGCGACGCTATTCACGGAAACCTTAAGCTCGCCCGCGATAAATGATCGGTAGCGGGAAGAGTCCAGGATTCCCGATTGGCCGACCACACGATTTTTCGGGAAGCCCGTGACCCGTTGCGATAAGGTCACCATAGCATCGAGCGGATTAGTGATCACGATGACAAAGGAATCCGGCGCATGTTTCTTGATTCCTTGCGCCACCGAGCTGATTATCTTTGCATTGGTGCCGACAAGATCATCACGACTCATGCCTGGTTTGCGGGCAATTCCGGCAGTGACGATGCATACATCCGCGCCGGCAATGTCTTCATATTTGTTAGTTCCCGCGACAAATCCATCAAAACCTTCCACCGGACCCGCATGGCACAGGTCCAGAGCCTTGCCCTGCGGCAACCCTTCGATGACATCGAACAGGACGACATCGCCCAGTCCCTTCAGCAGACAGAGATGGGCCATCGAACCGCCGATATTGCCGGCGCCGATTAATGCAATCTTTTTGCGTGCCATAATACTCCTCGATTTCTGTCGTTTCGAGTTTGGAGTAGAAAAACTAGAAACTTCAAACCGTATTTACATTTCCGCAATAATCGCTTCGCCGAAACCCGAACAGCTCACGAGCTTCGCCCCCGGCATTAGCCGCTCGAAATCGTAGGTCACCGTCTTGTTGTGCACCGCACCCTCCAAGCCCTTGATAATGAGATCGGCGGCTTCCGTCCAACCCATGTAGCGCAGCATCATTTCGCCCGAGAGGATGACCGAGCCGGGGTTAACCTTGTCCAGGTCCGCATATTTCGGCGCGGTACCGTGGGTCGCCTCGAAAACGGCGTGCCCGCTGTCGTAATTAATGTTCGCTCCCGGGGCGATGCCGATGCCGCCCACCTGAGCGGCCAGGGCGTCGGAAATATAATCGCCGTTCAAGTTCATGGTGGCGATCACGTCGTAGTCCTTTGGGCGAATCAAAACAAACTGCAAGGTCACGTCGGCGATAGAATCCTTGAGCAGGAGTTTCGCCTTCCATTTACTCTCGCCGTGTGTCGGCCAGAGCTTGAGCGCTGTTTCGACCTCCTTTTTGATATCGTTTTGTTGGTCGGGTGACATCATTTCGAAGCCGGGATCGATCATCCTGGCGTTTTCTTCAACGCTTATTTTTGGATTCTGCTCTTTGTTGCCGAGAATCCAGGTTTCCCGCTCCGTGACGGTCTCGTTGCGAAACTCCCGCTTGGCCAACGCATAACCCCACTCCATGAACGCCCCTTCGGTGTACTTCATGATGTTTCCCTTATGAACGAAATTGACGTTCTTGCGCTTGTTCGCCAGCGCCCACTGGATAGCCGCGCGCACCAATCGCTCGGTTCCTTCCACAGAAATCGGCTTGAGCGCGATGCCCGCAGTATCGGGAAACCGAATTTTTGCATATTCCTTGGGAAAATTTTCCTCGAGCAGCGCGCGAAATTGCTTGTTTTCTTCCGTCCCGTTGATGAATTCGATGCCCGTGTAGATATCTTCGGTGTTCTCGCGAAAGACGACCATGTCGACGTACTCCGGATGCTTGAGCGGCGAGGGTACGCCGTTGAAATAGCGCACAGGACGCTGGCACACATAAAGATCGAGCAATTTTCTCAGGGCAACGTTCAATGAACGAAAGCCGCCGCCGATGGGAGTCGTGAGCGGGCCTTTGATACCCACCAAAAATTCGGTAAACGCCTCCACCGTTTCATCCGGCAGCCAGCTGTTAAACATCTTGAAAGACTTCTCGCCGGCGTAAACTTCCATCCAGCGGACTCTGCGCTTGCCCTTATAGGCTTTCTCGACCGCAGCATCGAATACCCGCGCCGACGCGCGCCAGATATCCCGACCGGTGCCGTCGCCTTCAATAAATGGAATAATCGGATGATCCGGCACCTGCAATTTTTTATCCGATCCCATGGTGATTTTGGCGCCGTCTAGGGGAATTTTTATCAACTTATATCCAGCCATAAACTCCTCACCTGCAAAAATAGCCTAAGGGCATTTTGAAAAACCCGTTCCCTTAGGCTATCTTGTCGAAAATTATTTAAAACTCGTTGAAATTTAGCTGATTAGCTAAGGAGAGTCAAGGCGGTTTTGCAGCAAAACTCCTCTACTAACGACGCGCGCACCCTCCTCATTGTCGTATGTTTTGGAAGCTTTTTCCATATTCAGAGCATCGGCAGCATCAACGTTTCTCTTGCCGCTATACAAAAGGAATTTGATACGAGTCTGGCGGCCATTCAGTGGATCGGCTTGATGGGCGCCATCATGCTGTCCAGCCTCTCGCTCTGTTTTGGCCGGGCCGGTGATCTGATCGGTCGCAAACGGCTATTCGCCGCGGGGCTAACCCTCTATTCCTTAGGCGCGGGCGCAGCGGCGTTTTCCGGATCCTTCCCCCAGTTGCTCGCTTCGCGCTGCTTGATGGCGCTCGGACTCGCTATGGCGGCGCCTTTGGCCGCCGCTATCGTTGCTTCGGCTTATCCCCACGACAGCCGAGGTCAGGCTCTGGGTTGGCTAGCCGCCTCCATCGCGTTGGGCAGGACTACCGGCCCCACCATCGGCGGTCTGCTGCTTCAACTATGGGGCTGGAGGTCCGTTTTTCTCGGCAATTTGCTCTTCGGCATGCCAACCTGTCTCACTCTTTTTTGGATTCTTCGAGGAAGAGAAGAACGGCGCCAGGGCTCATTGGATCTTTGGGGGGCGCTTTTTTTGGTGATTGGATTTCCCTCCGTTCTCATTGCTTTAAGCCTTGGACCCCGTACAGGATGGAATTCCCCACAGACTCTCTTCTGGTTCGGCATGGCCACAATCGGTCTGGCAAGTTTTATCTGGAGAGAACTCCAGACCAAAGCCCCGCTGATGAATCTTGCTTACCTCCGACAACCTGCCCTGGCTACGGCTCTTGTGTCCCTGGTATTGGCGACTCTCGCCCACTATCCGGTTGCCATCTTCGGGCCGCTGTATCTGCGCAACGTTATCCAGGCCTCCCCTTTGACTGTCGGTCTGGCGATGGCGACTTTGCCCCTTTGCACAACCCTTGTCTCCCCGTTAAGCGGGCGTCTCGCCGATCGGTGGAACGCGGTCTGGGTCGCCATCCTTGGATTGGCTCTCATCGTGTCAGGATTATATTTCTACGGACGCTTGGGCACGGACTCGACCATGGGTGAGTTCTTGCTGGTGCTCGCTCTTGTGGGCACCGGCATAGGGTTCTTTATCCCGGCAAATGAAAAAGCGTCATTCGTCACGGTTTCCACCCGGGATTACGGCATGCTGTCAGCCATGCTCACTTCTTTTAACACAGGATCCGGAGCCCTAGGCACCGCCATCGCGGTGGCCCTTGCGGAAGCGAGCAGTTTGGGGAGTGACGCATCCGCGGCCTTCGCTAAGGCGCAGCAGTTTGCCTTTACTTGGCTCTTACCGCTGGCCGCTCTGGCGGTTTTAATCACGCTGGCAGGAAGAAGGAGAGGATAGCCGACCCAAGAATCTAAACCGTCCCTCCCCGTCCGCTCGCGGGCAGCGCTATCCACTAACCGGGCGGTTCTGTCTGCCCCTTCTTTTTTTGCTCCAGCCAACTTTCCAGACAGCGCGCCGCGACATCGCGCCCGCCGAGTCCAAAAGCGAGAGCCAGGGCGAGGCAGACCGCTCCGAAGATCAGAATGAAAGCCCAGATGACGATCTCCGAGGCGATATTCAGAATCTCAAAAATTCCCGCCACGACAAATACCACCGATCCGAAGTAGGCGGCACGGCCAATGGAGTCCGCTTGCTCCAACCCGGCGTTGGCACAGGAGGTTCGGGTGAGGGTTTCAAGAAAATTCGCAAAATAAAGCCCCAAAATGAGGACCACGAGGGCGGCTATGATTTTGGGAATGTATAAATAAATGGTATGCAGCGTATCCGTAGCGCCGCTCAAATTGAGCGTTTCCAGTGTGGTGACGATGGCAATCAAAAATAGAAACCAAAAGACCAGTAGTCCCAAGATGTCTGAAGCCGTCTGCCGGATACCGCCTCGTTCGAGCGCCTGCTTGATACCGCTGCGATCGGCGAACGCATCTAGTTGACAGAGTTTGAGTAGCCGCACGACAATCCGTTTGATGACATTGCACAAAACCCAGCCCACCAATATGATAGCTACGGCAAACAAAAGATTGGGTAAAAAGACAGCAATTTTTGTCACAAACGCGTTCCAAAAACCGGTCACGGTCACGATGGGATTCATGAATGCCTCCCCTTTCCACTAAATGTCGCCTGTTGAGCCTACTACATAGGGGAGCCGCGTCAGCATTGTCAACCCTCGACTCCGATCTCCGCTTGAATCTCGCCGTGCCGACCACTATATTCGAGCGACCCTTTATTCAACTATAGAGCGCCACGTCGGCCATCGATTACGCGCGCGAGAACCACACATTGCACTTAAACGTTCGTCAACTGGCAAAGGCCTATGGCTATTTTTGGGCGCTGCGAGACCTCGAAATAAGCATCGCTCCAGGGGAGTCCGTGGCTTTGCTTGGCCCCAATGGCGCCGGCAAGACGACACTGCTCAAACTGCTCGCCGGCCTGCTCTACCCCACCCAAGGTGAGATTTTGTTTGATGGAGTTCCGTTGACCCGAACCGCAACCGAACTGCGCGCCGCAATTGGTTTTCTCGCACCGAGTGATCACCTATACGAGGATCTTACGGTGGCCGAGAACCTCGACTTTTTCACCGCTCTGTACGGCAAGTCTCCCCCCAAGGCTGCCATCCATCACGCGCTGCAAAGCGTCGGCTTGGAACGCTGGTCGAATGAGTATATTTCTGCCCTCTCCAGCGGCATGAAATGCCGACTTTCCATTGCCAAGTGGCAGCTTTTGGAGCCATCTCTGATGCTGCTGGATGAACCTTACGGCGTGTTGGACGGTAGCGGGGTCGATTTGCTGGAGGGGTTTCTCAAAGCCCAGGCGCAAAAAGGACATATCATCGTCATCGCCTCGCACCACATCTCCCGGGTCCTTCAACTCTGCTCCCGCGCCCTCATCTTGCACCAGGGCAAACTATTTTTCGACGAGCCACGGCAGCAACCCTGGGAGAGCTTTTATCGCGCCTTTGGGGAATTTATGCCGCACAATGAGTCATGAAACTGCTGCGGCATACCGCCTTGCTGCTTTGGAAAGACGTCCGTTTGGAGATGCGCCGGCGCGAGAGTCTCCTGACCATGTTTTTTTTCGGTACGCTGTTGCTGTTCGTCTTTCACTTTTCCTTCGATTTGGCACCCGACAGAATGGTCGAAACGACGCCGGCATTGCTCTGGCTGGCCTTTCTCTTTACGGGAACCCTCGGTCTGGCCCAACTCTTCGAAGCGGAACGGGGCAATCACTGCCTCGACGCGCTTTTACTGTCGCCTATGGATCGCGGCGCGCTTTTCCTGGCGAAAACCGGCTTCAATGTCGTCCTCATGACATTAGTGGAGATCGTCGTCATTCCATTGTTTTGGATTTTGTTCAACTTGCGCTCCTGGGACTTGATTCCGCTGCTGTTTCTGATTGTATTTCTCGGCACCGTCGGATTTTGCGTGCTGGGGACCATTCTATCCGCCGTGACGCTCAAAGCGAGGGCGCGGGAGCTTTTGCTCCCGCTGGTGCTATTTCCCTTGATGATTCCCGTGATCCTGGCGACGATTCGCTTGATGGAAAACGTTCTTCGCTTCGGCGTGATTGGCGACGCCGCGCCGTGGTTGCGTCTTTTGATCGGATTTGATGTGATATTTATTACCGTTGGAGTCTTGATTTTCGATCGGGTGATCGACGTTTAGCGTTGCCGCACATGGAACCAGGTAAGCAGCGAAAAGGCTATCTCGGCGGGTTGGCTCTGATTGCCATCCTCACGGGTCTATACTGGGGCTTGGTGCAGGCGCCGCCCGATGCTTACCAGGGCGAGGTGCAGCGCATCATGTACCTCCATATTCCCAGCATACTCACCGCCTACCTTTCCTTTTTTCTCGTCTTTGTGGGCAGTTGCCTCTATTTATGGAAACGGGAGAAACGGGATGATAATCTGGCCTACGCGGCCGCTGAAATCGGCGTGCTATTTACCGCCCTCACCATCGCGGAAGGTTCGATTTGGGGCAAACCGACATGGGGCGTTTGGTGGACCTGGGATGCCCGGTTGACGCTCACCGCCGTGCTGCTTTTGATTTTCGTCGGCTATCTGATGCTGCGCTCCCTGTTAGAAGAAGAAAACCGCGCGGCAACATCGGGCGCCGTGCTGGGCATCATCGGCTTTCTCGATATACCACTCATCCACATGTCCGTTTACTGGTGGCGCACCCTGCACCAACCGCCGTCGATTCTTAGACCGGACAAAGCGCCCTGGGAGAATATCCATCCCGCCATGTTGATCGCTCTGACCATCAACTTTGTCGCGTTTATGTTGCTTTATTTTTATCTCCTCTCGCTGCGCTTTCGCCTCGGCGAGCTGCATGACGAGATCAAAACCAGACGTATGAGCGGAGGCCGATAATGGGACCCTGGGGCTTTGTCTTTCTCGCCTATGGCATCGTGTGGACGGTCATTCTATTATACCTCTTGAATTTGAAACGCCGCATCCGGCGGGCCGAGGTCGAACTCGTCCGGCTGCGTTCGGCGGAGGATTTAGAGCGCGATGCAAAAGCATAAAAGATTTCTCATCGGCGGCGTGATCATCCTTGCGGCTCTTTCCTATATTATCTACGGCGGCATGCAGGAGGCCCTGGTTTATTTTGTTACGCCTTCTGAACTTCGCGCCAAAGAAAATTCTTCGGTCGACAAGTTTTGGCGCATGGGCGGCATGGTGGTCCAGGGCTCATTGCAGAAGGACGTCAAAGAACTCACCTACCGTTTCCAATTGACGGATGGCTCCGCCACCTTCCCGGTTTATTTTCGCGGTGTTCCCCCGGATCTCTTCGTTGAAGGAAAAGGCGCCGTAGTTGAAGGTCGCATAGGCCATGACGGGATTTTTCATGCGACGACGATCATGGCCAAGCACGCCGAAGAGTATAGCCCCCACGAAGGCAAAACCCCTCCCAACAGTTTTGTCCCGGTTAAGGAATCGATGGCCAAGTGATCGCGACCTTCGGCCATAGCTGCATAATCCTCGCCTTCATCTTGGCGCTCATAGGAATCGTGAGCCCGATTATGGGCGCGCGGAACGATGATGAGCGGAGCTTTCGCCTGACGCGGTTTGCTGTCTTAAGCCAATTTTTTCTTGTCACCCTGGCCGCGTCAGCTTTGATTTACGGTCTGGTCATGACCGATTTTTCCATCCGCTACGTAGCCTTCAACACCACGAAAGCAACCCCGGTTTACTACCGCGTCACCGGTTTATGGGGCGCCCTGGAAGGCTCGCTGCTGCTTTGGGAATGGATCCTAATTATTTTTTCCGGCATCGTCGCCTGGGTCTACCGCGACCGCCATCGCCAGCTGATGCCGTGGGTGCTGATGGTATTTTCCATCGTCTCTGTTTTTTTTCTTGGCGTGATCGCTTTTGTTTCCAACCCCTTCGAGGCCATTACTCCGGTCCCCGCCGATGGTCGCGGCCTCAATCCGCTACTCGAAGATGCCAACATGATGACCCACCCGCCGCTGCTTTACACGGGCTTTGTCGGCCTAACCGTGCCCTACGCGTTCGCAGTCGCCGCGTTGATCGTCGGCAAACTGGACGAGGCCTGGATCGTCACCACCCGTCGTTGGACCATAATCGCCTGGTTTTTTCTCACTGCGGGCAACCTGGTGGGCGCCTGGTGGTCCTATCATGTTCTGGGTTGGGGCGGGTACTGGGCCTGGGACCCCGTTGAGAACGCCGCCTTCATGCCCTGGCTGCCCGCCACCGCTTTTCTCCACTCCATCCAGGTCCAGGAACGGCGCCGCATGCTTAAAGTTTGGAACCTCTCGCTCATCATGATCGCCTTCAGCTTGACCATCTTCGGCACTTTCTTGACGCGCTCGGGCATCGTCTCATCGATTCACGCATTTTCCTCCGGTCCGGTGGGCGTGGTATTTCTCGGTTTCCTCGCCTTTGTGCTGCTCGGCTCCTTTGGCCTCCTGGCTTACCGCTCGGATCTGCTCAAAGGCCAACCCGAGCTCGATTCCATGGTCAGCCGCGAATCTGCGTTTCTTCTCAATAATATTGTTCTGGTCTCCGCTTTGTTCACAATTTTTTTGGGGACCATCTTTCCCCTGCTGTCGGAGGCCATTGCCGGCGTGCAAGTGAGCGTCGGCGCTCCCTATTTCAATTCCGTGATGGTGCCGCTCTTTCTGCTGTTGGTATTTCTCATGGGGGTCGGTCCAATGATTGCGTGGCGCAAAGCGTCCTGGGACAACCTGAAACGCAACTTTCTCTGGCCGGCGCTAGCTTCGATTATTTTTGCGCTTGCCTTGTTCGTCTGGAAAGTACCGGACTTTTTGCCGCTGCTAGGTTTTACGTTGCTCGCTTTCGTAATCTTCACCATCATCTTTGATACGGCGCTCGCTTTACGAGCTCGACGGCGCATCGCCGGCGAAGGCATCGTCGGCGGTTTGATCACATTGACGCGCCGCAACCAAAGGCGCTATGGCGGTTTGGTGGTTCATCTCGGAGTAGTGCTGATCATCATGGGAATAGCCGGTTCCATGTCCTACAGCCAGGAGCGCGAAGCAACCCTGGGGCCCAAAGAGCGCCTTAATATCGGCCGTTACCTCGTTCAGTTCGAAGGTCTGAAGGGGTCCCAACAACCGACTCATTTTCGTGTCGAGGGTGCGTTTCGTGTCTTCAGGGAAGGAAACGAAGTAGGCCTCTTATCTCCGGCTCTCAAGTTCTTCCCGCAGCAACAATCGCCCGTTGGCCGGGCGGTTCATCGCAGCACGGCGAGCGAGGATATATATCTTATCCTGTCGGGTTTTAGCGAGTTAGAAAAAAACCACGCGACATTGAAAATTATGGTGCGGCCATTGGTCGTCTGGATGTGGATAGGCGGTTTCGTCATCGCTTTCGGCACCTTGCTATCGATCGTACCGATGGGTAAACAAATGTCTTTAGAGGCGTGATATGGCTCGGCGCCGTCTGCTCATAACTCTGGCGGTCATCGCGCCGATTCTTGGGCTGCTGGCCTTTGGCTTCCAGCGTGATCCCCGCTTCATCAATTCGCCTCTGCTGGCGAAGGAGGCGGCTCCCTTCGTCTTGACGCTTTTCGATGGCAGTAAAATCACCTTGAGCGACCTCAGGGGTAAGGCGGTATTCCTAAACTTCTGGGCCTCCTGGTGCCCCCCATGCCGCGCCGAAGCAAAAGATCTGGAGGCCGCATGGCAGCGAATAAAAGACAAAAATATGGTCTTTATCGGCATCGCTCTCCAAGACACCGATGCGGAGTCCCGCGCTTTTATCCAAGAATTCAACGTCAGCTATCCTAATGGTCGTGACGACAGCGGAAAAATCGCCGTCGACTACGGGGTCTGGGGCATTCCGGAAAGCTTTTTCATCGATCCCCAGGGGCGTATCACCTATAAACATGTTGGCGGCATAAGCGCCGAGAGAGTCATCGTCAAACTCGAGGAAGCGAAACTCGGAGTCGTGAGCGCCAAGGAGGGACGAGGGGACTACCAGTCCATTCGTTGATTATTATGGTGGCCCGGATTTTAGCCGTTCTTTTCTTACTCGGCGCCTCCCCGCTCCTCGCCGCCGGCGCGCCGGATCTCGAGGATCGCACCCGCGAGGTCGCTGCCGAACTTCGTTGCGTCGTCTGCCAGAATCTTTCGGTGGCCGACTCTCCGTCGGAAATGGCGCAACAAATGCGCGCCATCGTGCGCGAACAGCTGCAAGCAGGCAAATCACCGCAGCAGATTAAAGACTTCTTTGTGTCGAAATACGGCGAATGGGTTCTTCTCGCCCCCAGCCCCAAAGGGTTCAACTTGTTGATTTGGGTGGTGCCTTTTGTCGTCTTAATATCGGGGCTGATGGTCGGCGTGATTATGCTGCGCCGCTGGACGGCCAATACGCCCAACCTCGAAGCGAAACCAGCCGACCAGGCAATATTGGAGCGAGTGCGAGATGAGGCGGCCCGGGGAGAAATTTCAGAAGTGGATTTAGCGGACTCCGGGCCTAGCGCCCCGCTGCTCCAAGACCGCGCCCGGCTCTACGCCGATCTCAAAGAACTCGATTTCGATTATCAGGCGGGTAAGCTCTCAGAGATAGACTACGCCGAGCTGCGCCGCGAGATCGAGTTGAAAGCGGCGACTGTCTTGCAACAACTGGAGCGTATGCCTCAGCCGTCCACCGCGCGCCAAGCCGAGGCGCAGAGAAAAAAATCGGCGCGGCCAAATACAACAGCGCCATCGGGCGGCAGCGCGATAAAAGGCTGGAGACTCGCCGCGGGCGGCGCATTTTTACTACTCTTCGGCGTGGCACTGGGATTACTACTGACACAATCGATGCGGCCTCGTGCCTCCGAACAAGACTCCATGACCGGCGATTTCCTCACCGGCACAGCCAAGCCGGGCGGCAATGACACCGCATCGCTGCTCCGCGCAGGAAAATCGGCGTTTGACCAACAAGAATGGCCCAAGGCCATCGAGGCGTTCAAGCAAGTCCTCGCCGCCGACCCCAAACAACCGGAAGCCCATACCTATATGGGTCTGATTCTGACTCAAGCGGGACATGCCGACGGCGCGTTGCTCGCCTTCGACAAGGCTCTCGCCGTCGCCCCCAATTTTCCTCTGGCGCTATGGGCTAAGGGAATGACGCTTTATCAGGCCAAAGACGCCGCAGGCGCGCGCGAAACACTGGAAAAGCTCCTAAAGCTCATGCCTCCAGGCCCAGAGCGTGGCGAAGTCGAGAAGGTGCTCCGGGAGTTGTCTCAGGCTGGCCAGAGCGCCAAACAGCAGACCAGGCCCGCCGTGCAAGCGGCGGCGACCGCTTGGCAGATTTCCGGTACTATCTCCATCGATCCGAAACTCGTATCGAACATGGATAGTCAGGCCGCGCTCTTTATCATCGCCCGGCCGGCCGGCGGCGGCGGTGGGCCGCCCCTCGCCGTTAAGAAAATTGATCGTCCTGTCTTCCCTCTTTCCTTCTTCCTCGGCGCCGAGAACGTCATGCTGCAAGGTCGACCCTTCGCCGGCCAACTGAACCTTTCGGTTCGTCTCGATAAGGACGGCAATGCGATGACCAGGGAATCGGGAGACTTGTTGGGCGAGTACAAAAAGAACCCTGTCACCGTTGGCTCCAAAGGTATCGACATCATCATCGATCAAGTCGCGCGATGATCGCCGGGGAGCATGGAAACGAAAAACAACGCGTCACAGTGTGTAGCCGCGAAACGAGCCCTTCCGGCCGCGGTCAATGGGCCAGTGCCTCCTAGGCCGCCGCCCCATCCGCTCCAAGGCGGCTTATTTCCACGGTTTGGGCCTGAATATCACCTTCACGTTCCCGTGCCCGCGACCTCCACGGCTCGTTTCCCGGCTGTCTTTCTGATAGCGCATCAATTATCCGGGCTGGCACAACAACCCGAACCAGATCGAGTGAAAGGAGAAAAAGATGTCCCAATCAAAACAAAATTGGCGGGACCAGGGAGTTCGCATCGTTCACAGCGATCGACTCGATCTGAACACCCCGCAGACGCCCGGAATGACGCGGGCGGCGGCGATCAACCGAGCGATGGCGGGGGCGAATAAGCTCTGGGCGGGAAGCGTGACGATTCATCCCAACGCCAAAACCGCTCCCCACCACCACGGAGCACTGGAAAGCATAATCTATATAGTTAGCGGCAAGGCGCGCATGCGTTGGGGAGCGAAGCTCGAGTTTTACGCCGAGGCCGGCCCGGGAGATTTTATTTACGTCCCACCCTTTGCACCGCACCAGGAGATCAACGCCAACCCCGGCGAACCGCTGCGCTGCGTCGTGGTGCGCAGCGACCAGGAGCCCGTCGTCGTCAACCTCGATATTGCGGCAGCGGACGATCCCCAAGAGGTGCGCTGGGTCGACCCGCTCCACAGGTAACTTTACGCTGGCTTAGCCCAACTTCCACAGTTGCTGGTGGTTTAAAAAACTTTCACGGTCTGTGACGCCACAGAAAAGGTGCCACAGAAAAGGTGACATCCACATTAATAGTAAACACTCGTTACTGGTTGGAAGAAAGACTCATAGATTAGGGAAAGGTGGATGTCACCTTTTTCCCAGCCATACAAGAAGCAGCATAAAGCGGAAATATCATATGTTCACGGTATTAAAATAGAGTTCAGGGATCAACTTTAAATAAATAGAAGATGCGGATTGCGTTATTTTGGTGGAAGGCAGTTGGAATTCTAGCATATTACGTAATGTTTATGAGCCTTGAAGCGGTGACTGGCTTTGTGGCTTTTCTGCTCGGATTGACTTTTGGTACCTTTTGGGCCGCTCCCAGAAAGCAGACAATTGAAGTTTCCGGCTTGCCATTCCAACTGGAAATTTACTTTGTGCTAGGCTTTCCTCTTTTCGTTATCGTATGGTCCAGTTTGTATTTTGCTGGTTTGGCGAATATGCCAATTTTAAGGGTCGTGTCGCTGAGTGTTACTAGCGCCGTACTCATCTACATGAGTTATTTTTTTAAGGTGAGGCTGAGTCAAAATCCGAATGCTCCGGGCAGACTACGATTGTGCATCACTTTTGGTCCGGTAATTACTGGCGGCTTGACAGGTTTTGCAGGATTAATTTTGGTGCTGGGTTCCTACGAATTTTTATCAGAAACGGCTTGGTGGATTTCTTTGGTATTTTTGTTTTTTACCCTTTTTTCAGCAGTCACCGCTTTTATTTTTTATATACTCTTGGCTCTCCAAAACCAGACGGCACGGCCTCCTCCGGAACGTCGGATGGCAGGCTAAATCAATTCTAACCTATCGGTGTCAACCTTACGAAAGTTGGGTCGAGAATCTTTGGGTTGAATGTGCATATGTTATCTTGAAGTCATTTAGATTTCTCGGTCGTTTTTCAATTCATACCTATAACGCACTTTTCATAGCAGTAAAAATTTTTCCTCGATTCCTTCTTTCGGCATTTTGTATACGCGTAACACAGCACTAAATGCTCTCCTCACTTACCCTTCCCAACAACATTCTGGTAGAATACGCCTACGATGCAGCCTCTAGGCTAACGGGGATCACCTACAAACAGAACGGCACCACAGTGTTAGGCAATCTCACCTACGAATACGACAAAGCTGGCAACCGGACCAATATCGGTGGCACCTGGGCACGAACCGGCATGCCGCAGAATGTGACACCCACGAGCTACGATGCGAATAACAGGCAACTAACCTTCGGGGATAAGACCCTAGCCTACGACGACAACGGGAATCTTCAATCCATTACGGATTCCAACGGAACGACACTTTACAGTTGGAATGCCCGGAATCAGTTAGTGGGAATCAGCGGGCCGAATGTGAGCGCAAGTTTTGTCTATGATGGATTGGGAAGAAGAGAAAAGAAAACGATCAACGGCTCGCTGACAGAGTTCCTATATGACGGCGTCAATCCGGTCCAGGAAACCTCTGGAGCGACGGTTCTAGCCAATATCTTGACCGGTCTCGGAATTGACGAGTTTTTAACTAGAACAGACGTCGTCGCCGGAGTTAGCAGTAGCTTTTTGATGGATGCTTTAGGCTCTCTGATCGCAGTGACAGACAACGCTGGATTGGTTCAAACAGAATACACATATGAGCCGTTCGGGAAGAGCAACTTGACTGGAAATTCTAACAGCAGTTCATATCAGTACACGGGTCGAGAGAATGACCTTTCCAACATTTATTACTACCGTACTCGGTACTATCACTCGTTAACTAGTTCTCACTGAAAAACTACCGTTGAAACATTAACCTATGGCGATAGCAGCCACATCTTGGGGTTCGGTTCTCATATCGATAGATCTTCACGGCGGCTTTTCATCTCTGCTGCCACA